>ERZ836760.54-NODE-54-length-178212-cov-7.448324_pt1 | contig 178212 bp, 143 predicted proteins | sample MGYA00519941_ERZ836760 | MGnify/ENA primary metagenome ERZ836760 (study PRJEB31850, sample SAMEA3708807) | human gut metagenome | biome: human gut; feature: human-associated habitat; material: faeces | place: China | collected 2014 ... | reverse complement strand
GACCGCAATTAAGCTATGTAAAAGAAATTTTACATGCTTTTATCTAATATGTAAACGGAGTATTCCTGTTAGTAGAAAATCTGAAAGAAAAGTCCTCGTCAATACCACTACAACTATTAGCCAAAAATGAGAAAATATTGATTTTGGCTAATAGAAACAGTATAATAAGTACATACTGTTTGTGAAAGGATGATGCAGATGAAGCTGATAGAGCGTAGACAGTATTTAGATAAGTTAATCAATGTACTTGGGACTCCGGATATCAAGGTCATTACCGGTGTAAGACGAAGCGGAAAGTCAAAGCTGCTAGAAGCATTTAGAGCATATATTGAATCGGAGGACCCGGATTGCAATATTATACAGATAAATTTTAACCTGCCTGATTATGACGATTTACTGACTTATCGCGCATTATACGATTATGTAAACGCATATTATGTTGCAGGTAAAGAGAATTTTGTCTTTATTGACGAAGTGCAAATGTGCAAAGATTTTGAGAAAGCAGTCAATGGACTTCATGCCAGCGAGAAGTATGATATTTATATTACCGGTTCTAATGCTTTTTTATTAAGTTCGGATTTGGCTACGTTATTTACAGGGCGTACTTTTGAAATCAAAGTATATCCATTTTCCTTTAGTGAGTATATGGAGTACTTTGGCTTGAAAGACCGCTACGACGCTTTGGATAAGTATGTGCTAGAGGGTGGAATGTCTGGTTCCTATCTTTATAAAAATCAGGAAGCAAAGTATGATTATATAGCTGATGTGTTTGATACACTGATAGTGCGTGACATACGCAAAAAATACAAGATAAGAAATACGCAGCTGATGGACAGAATTGTGGATTTCCTTATGGATAATGTGTCGAATCTTTCGTCCGCGCGTAACATTACCAATACTCTGGGAAGCATGCAGGAGAAGATACACCATACGACGGTTGGCAATTATATGCAATACCTATGCAATGCATTCGCGTTTTACAAGGTTAGGAGATATGATATTAAAGGGAAAAAGTATTTATCGAGCAACGATAAATACTATTTGAGTGACCATACTTTCCGTTATGCAAAACTTGGAACAAAGAATATGGATTACGGGCGGATACTAGAGAATATCGTGGCGATTGAGTTGTTGCGCAGAGGATATGAGGTATATGTAGGCATATTATATAAGAAGGAAATAGATTTTGTCGCAGTGAAGCGGAGTGAAAAAATCTATATTCAGGTATCTGATAATATCAGTGAAGAGAAGACCTTTGAAAGAGAGGTAGCTCCACTTTTGCAGATTAAGGATGCATACCCTAAGTATGTGATAGCCAGAACCAGGCATGATGAATATCAGTATGAGGGAATCAAGGTTATTGATATTGCGGATTGGTTGTTGGATAAATAATTCTATTAGCCAAAAATGAAAAAAATAAGAAATTGGCTAATAGAACGAAGCGAACCAAATAAAGGATAACGTATAAGGCATTGGTCATAATCGGCTGATGCCTTTTTTGTGCACCATTTTAAGCAGATATAAAGTGGTTTATAAGGAAATAATTGAAAACGGCAGAATTATATAGTATGGGAATGAATCGAATTCAGGGAACCTCTTGATGGTAAATGACAGAATCCCGGCAGGTGCAAAGCTGTACTAAAAACGTGATGTACCTTATTTGTGGAAATTTGTAAAATTACAAAAATATGACATAGAAGCCCCATTGGATAGAGAAATCTGTTTGATGGGGCCTTAATAATGTAATTTCGGCAAATAGTAGAATCCCATTGACAAAATGGAAAGAATGCCACATAATTAACTTTAAAGTAAATTACTTTTGAGTAACAATGGAGGAGCTCGATGCAGGAAGTATTCATAGGTAGAGAAAAAGAGCTTGCAGACTTAGAGGAATTATATCTGCAAGGGAGATTTCAACTATTCGTACTGTATGGTCGAAGACGTGTAGGAAAGACGACTCTTCTGAATGAATTTTGTAAGGATAAGGATGCAATTTTCTATTCGGCGGAGCAGAGCAATAATAAATTAAATCTTGAAAAATTCTCATCGCTTGTATTTCAGTTTTATGAGGAAAACAACCTGGAACCATTTTCGTCGTGGAGTAATGCGCTGTCTTACATTGATGAAAGGCAGGGTAACAAAAAACTGGTACTGGTTATCGACGAGTTTCCTTACCTTGTGAAGAAAAACAGGGCATTATTGTCAGAATTTCAACATCTGATTGACCATAAACTGACAAGCAGAAAGATGTTTTTAATACTAAGCGGAAGCTATATGGGATTTATGGAAAAAGAAGTACTTGGTTCTAAAAGTCCTCTTTTTGGAAGAAGAACTGCGCAGCTTCATATGAAGCCATTTACTTATCAGACAAGCTCTAAGTTTATGACTGGTTTTTCTGATGAAGAAAAGCTTATGCTGTATGGTGCATATGGTGGAACACCATTATATTTGCAGCAAATAAATGAGAAGGAAAGTTTTGAGGAAAATATTAAGAGAACCTATCTGAAAGTAACTTCTTATCTTTATGAAGAGGCATTGTTACTATTGCGTCAGGAAGTGCAGGAACCGGGGGTATACAGTGCGATAATAGAAGCGATTGCAAGCGGATATACCAAAGCAAACGAGATTTCCACAAAAATCGGCGAGGACTCTGCCAAGTGCCTGAAATATATTAAAATATTGTGCGAACTTGGAATCCTTCATAAAGAAACACCATTTGGAGAAAAGGAATCATCCCGAAAAACGATTTATGGCATCTCAGACTTTATGTTCCGATTCTGGTACCGATATGTATTTACCAACAGAACATTGATTGAAACCGGAGCACAGCAGGTAGTATGGGAAAAACGAATTAAGCCGGATTATTGCAGTTATATGGGTCTGGTTTTTGAAAAAGTCTGCATGGATTATCTGAATTCGAAGAATGCGAGAGGAGAACTGCCAATATTATATACCTCTATCGGAAGATGGTGGGGAACCAATGCTGCAACGCACGGTCAGGAGGAAATTGATTTAATTGCAAATGACGGAAAGGATTATCTTTTCGGAGAGTGTAAGTGGCGCAATGAGAAGTTGGATATTTCTGTATTAAAGGATTTGAAAGCAAAAGCGGATGTGTTCCGTATAAACAGAAAGAATTCTTACTATGTACTTTTCTCAAAATCCGGATTCACAGAGGCTGTTCTGAATGAAGTGAGGTCTGATGACAGTATTTTGTTAGTGGATTTGGCAGAGCTTATGACTTCCTGTTAAGCTCTGAATATTAAACGACAGAATCGCGAAATGGAAGAGTATCGTAGTCCTTTGGAGACGAAAAAGGTGCGATGCACAGTAGAAAAGAAGGGAAAATAACGGTATGGGAATGACTTTATCTATGGAGGAAAAGGTGCAGACAGCAGCTGAGGCGGTGATCCATGCACCTGCAACTGACGAAACGGTAACGGGCAGGATAGTGCATGCAGAGGATTTTGATCCGCTGTTTGCCATGTCCGAGGAGGATTGTGTCGAAGGGTTTATAAAACGTGAAATGCAGCGTGCCGGGATCACGGAAGAACAGAATCTGATCCCGGAGGATATGCTGCGCAGAAAAAACATACTGAATGCCGTTTTGGCGGTTCTGTTATTCGTATACATATCTCTGTTTTTCTTTCATTTTCCGATGAAAACTTATGTGATCGGACTTATCATCCTGGTGGTATATGCATTTTTGACCAGCCGTTATCAGCTGATAAAATATTTGAAAAAGGAGATCAGATCCAGATCCCAGGAGAAAATCTCGAATATTGTCATGAATGTGAAGGCATCCATGGTGCCGGATTACAGCAAAAAGTTAAAATGGGCTCTCATGGCGGTGGCTGTGGCAGGCTCGCTGCTGTTGTTCAGTAAGCCCAGGATCTTCTATGAGCAGGCAGATGACGGATATTATGTGCGGTTTTATGTCTGTGGTCTGACGAATATGACTACGGCGACCATTCCCGATACCTATCAGGGGGAGAAGGTAGTGGGCCTGCGCGGCAACACCTTTTCCAATATGCCCTTTTTATCAGAGGTAACGCTGCCGGACAGCATTACAGAGATCCGCGGGCAGGCATTTAAAAACTGCAGAAGCCTGGAACGTGTCACATTGCCGGAGCATCTGACGTATCTGGGCGGGGAAGCATTTTACCATTGCAGTAGCCTGGAGGAGGTAAATCTTCCGGCGGGACTGACGGAGATCCGCGGCAACACCTTTGAAGAATGTAGCAGCCTGTTGCGCATAGAGATCCCGGATAACGTGACCAGGATCGGCGGACACGCATTTTATGGAAATACCAGTCTGGAAGAGGTGGTGATCTCCCCGGACAGCAAGCTGCAGCAGATCGGGTCTTCCGCTTTCCGGTGCTGTGATTCTCTGCGGGAGATCACACTGCCCCGGGGCGTATCTGTCAATGAACGTGCTTTCAAGGAGACACCTGTAAGGATCGATTACTATGAATACTAAATTTATTCATTTGTTATATGTGCCGACCATGGCATGTAACATGCAGTGCCGGTACTGTTATCTGGAGGACCACACCGTAGATACCCTGCGAGGCGGAGATTGCCTGGAGACCCTGCAATATGCCATCGCGAAATTCCGTGAAGCGGATGTGGTGCCCTTTAATATTTCCCTGCACGGCGGCGAGGTGACCACTTTGCCGGAGCAGGAATTCCACGACCTGATCCAATATATCAGCAGATACTATCAGGACATGCGTGAACTCATCACGGATGCCGGCTTCAGGGTGGGGCATCCCCACATCAAGACGAATCTGTACGGACTGGACAGACATATCGAGACCATCCGGGAGTTCAACGTGTCCATATCGGGCAGCCTGGATCTGCCTCTTTCCCTGCATGAAAAATACAGGGTGACCAAGGGCGGAGAGGGCACACTGGAACGGATACTGGATAATATCCGACTGCTGGAGGAGATCCCTGACAAGAAAAAAGTATCTGCCACGATCTTTCGGGAGCATTTCGAACAGCTGGATCAGATCATCGAGGATATCAGATTTCTGGACCGGAACACGTGCCTGGACATGAATGATTTTAATTTCATGATAGGGTTTGACTACAATTCCTGTGGCCTGCTACATCACATGAGTGAAGAGGAACAGCTGATCTTTTACCGGCGGATGCACGAGGCTTTTGACGGGACCAATCTGGATGCCGGGGTCAACGGTGCATGGTTCGATGAGTTCGGACCGGAATACTGCACCAACTGCGATAATTGCGGAGAGAAATTTTTCCTGTTGGAGCGTAACGGAGACATCTATTCCTGTGTCAGAGGTCAGAAGAACGAAGATTTTTACTACGGTAATATCTACCGTGATACGGTGGACACCATTTTGAAAACCGCTGCACGGAAGATCTTCCAAAACCATAACAGACAACCGTTTCCCGAGGAATGTGCGAGGTGCGCTTACCTGTATCTGTGTAAAACGGGCTGCCCTTTTGTGAAAAACGTATATGGATCCGGCAAAAGCTACACCTGCCTGCTGCAACAGCAGATGTACCGGGACCGCGGCTATGCCCCGGATGCTTCTGCTGACGAGACGACATATGAATATGTGACGAAGATGCGCCTCGAGGAGCCGGAAAAGTATCTGCCTGCCAAGACATCCGCAGAATATCCTGCACTGGAACAGATCATTGCACAAGATGCGAAGCTGAAATATATCTATGACAGCGGTGTGTTTGAACTGGACGTGGATGGAGACAGATATCCGCTGATCTCCCAGATTCTTAGGAAGTCCAGGGAGATTCTATATCTGACACCCATCAGTACGGTAAAGCTGCGTATGAAAAAGCATATGTTGCAGGAAGAATGCGATTATCCGGAGAACAACGCATTGTACCTGATGCTGTTGTCCGGAGATCTCGTGACTTACGGTGATGAAGGGAGAACAAAGCAGCGGCACATTGCCACGCATCAGATTTATAAAGGGGTGCTGGACCATTCCGGGGACAACGAAGAAGAATGGTATGTATATGATATTTCCGGGCTCCTGCGCGAATATGCAAAGGAATATGCCGCGGGCAGCCCGAACAATCTGTTGTGCACCACTACGGAGCTGAGAGACTGCCATTACCGGAAGCAGGAAAATAATGCCTATTACCATATACAGGCCATCAATCTCCCCTTTCAGAACATTGAATTTTACTATCTGACACTGGAGCAAAAGAATGACAAGGAGGCTTTCCATGAATTTTGAACCGCAGACCTATGAAGAACTGATCCGCATGAAACGTTGCGTGGAACTGACGAAATATTATGAGGTGACAGAGGAGGAGCTTTGGGAAATCTATCATTTCCTGGAGCAGGAGCCGGAGGCTTTCATCAAGGGAGGCAGACAGAATCTGTCCCTCATCATCGGGCAGAATACCGCAAAAACCCAGAAGGTGATCATGGCGAACTGCACCGACAGCAGCATTGACGGAATCCTGCTGTCACGGACGGAATTCAAAGTGTTCCCTCATTACACACCATCCTCAGGCTCCGGCAGCAGTGGTGGTTCCTCTTCCAACAACAATAATAACAATAACAACAATAATAACAACAATAACAGATAGGACACGAAAGCAATGGCATTCATATCCGAAACACTTCAAATGCGCAGGCTTACAGAAAGCGGCGTCAATATCAAGACTACCTACATCGTCGATGGCACCCTGAGGTACCGGTCCACAGACGGAACCTGTCAGGATGATGTGCACAGTGGTATCCGATGCCGCAAAGAGTATTTCCGGCAGGGGAAATTGCTCCATACAGAGAAAATCTTCGATTCCCGCATGGAGTATACCTATGTATCCGGGATGGATGAAGAGGCACAGCATACCTGTGAAAACTGTGGCTTTACCGGCAAAGTAAAGGAATTTGTGAACGGCTGTCCCTGCTGTGATGCGGCCTCCAACATTGACTACGCAGACAAGGAGCTGGGCAGCAAGCACCATTATGACCTGGTATTGCAAAGTCCGGTCTACCGGATCGTCACGGGAGTGGTAGACTACATCATATCGTTCCTGCTATGCAGCCTGTGGATCATAAATACCTCCAGGACCTTCAATGGCTATGATGTGGGCAAGATTTTCATCTACAGCACAATCCTGGCTATGATCCTCTATTACTTTTTCTACCTGTGCGATGCCTATGCGGTACTGGGACCTGTCAGACGATACAAAGAAAAACAGAACCGTCGGCAGCAGGAATTCTGGACCGGCACCGGCATCGACAAAAAGCGGTTCTATAATAACCTGAACTACGAAGCCGGCAGACGCTACTATTCCCGGCCGGATGTCATTGATTACGACATTATGGACTATACCGGTCTGCAGGAGCATGTGGAGAGCGGCATATTGTGCGTGGATGTGGAGCTGCAGGTCAGACTGGTGTATCTGCGGAAGGGACGGATCACATCCGCATATCAGAAGGATACCTTCTCCCTCAGCCACAATGACAGAGTCATGACCATGGACAGCGGGATCCACGTGATCAAATGCCCCAAATGCGATGCCAATATCGATGTGACTAAAGGCGTGTGTGAATATTGTGGGACCGAGATCGACAGCCTGCAGGAGTGGAAGCGGATAAAAAAATAAGATCTGGAAAAAATGCTGTTCACGTTCAAAAAATGCAAAAATCAACCACCGGTAGAATGACATTATTCTCCGAATCTGGTATACTTTCAGTAAAAACAGGAGGACAGCAGGAGATTGCGCAGATGGAAGAACAGGAGAAACAGCGCCTGCTCGAAATTGCCGGGAAATATGAGGACTGTGTCTACATTGAAGTGTCCAGCGTTCACAGTGGAAGCACACTGGTATACCACCTGGGAGATGCTGTGGGAATTGTGAATCCGGGAGTTCACATCGGAGTGTTTCAGGACAGCGTACTATACATGAAATATGCCACCGAAGAAGATCCCTGCGCATTGGATTTCCGGTATTTTCCGAGGGGATTCGGCAATGTCATGGAGACCTACAGCTGGTCCGATAATATTAAACAGGCCGTAATCAAAAATCAAAAGGGATACAGCCTGATCTTCAACCATGAAGAAATCGCTCCCGGGGAGACGAAGGTATTTACCCCGGTCACCCATAGGCAGGGACTGTTCAGCCCGGATTGCTATAATGGGAAGTCACTGTTTACAGTGGGGGAGGAAGACGGGGAGAAGGAAGACTGAGAGCGCAGAGTATGGTAAAAAATTCCAAAGAAAAGGAAAATGTAAACAATTTTCATAAAATACAGGCATGCTGATCGGCCTGCAATGCATTTGTGGATAAAATAGAATATCAGAATTCAGACGCAGGTAATCGGATCTATTGCTCAGGATGCGGAGTGAGCTGGGGCGAAAGGTAAGGCACTTTTTCTGTAAAAGAGAAAGTGCCTTTTTTAAATAGTCTGAAGGAGTGGAAATCCCCGGACAAATTCATTAAGATGGCATATAAAAAATAACAAAGATATATCTTACGGATACAAATATGTAGATGGCGGCATAGGTGTGAGCAAAGAGGGGATAATTGTGCGGTCAAACAGAGGATATATGAGAAGCCTGCTGCTCCACCGTCATGACAATGATCAAGTATATATTGAAAAGATGCAGGCAACCATTCCAAGTATAGACATCCGAAAAACTTGCGATCTGGGTAAGTCTATAGTAGGGAAGCTTCTGCGACTTTCTAACTGACAATAAGTTTACTCTATCATTTATGTATCAGCGCCTTGCTTGAATACAAAAGGAATGATATAATTATTCCAAAATGTTGATAACCACTACATTTTGATATTCCAAAATGTTGATTATAAGCATTAAACAGAATAAAATTTATGAATTAGAGGTATTTTATGCTGAAAAGAAAAGCGACAGTGTACATTAAAAATTGGATAGATACAAAGAACAAAAAATGTCTGGTTGTCCAGGGAGCCAGACAAACGGGGAAAACGTACATCATCGAACGATTTGCGGAAGAAAACTTTGAGGAACTTCTTGAAATTAATTTTAAGCAGATGCCATCTGCAATGGACATTTTTGCCGGAGATCTGACAGTAGACAATATGATTATGGCTATGCGTTTTCGGTTTCCCGAAAAGAAAATTGTTCCCGGAAAAACTTTGATTTTTCTGGATGAAATTCAGGAATGCCAGGAGGCAATCACATCGCTCAAGTTTTGGGCGATAGACAACAGGTATGATGTCATTACTTCAGGATCACTTTTGGGAATCGACTATAAACGCGCCTCTTCCTATCCGGTAGGGTATGTTGATTATCTGAGAATGTATGGGATGGATTTTGAAGAATTTCTTTGGGGAATGGGGATTTGCGAAGATATGATAGGGAATCTTTGTGGATATTTGCATTCAAAGACAGTGATACCTGAGGCGATTCATTCACAGATGATGAATTACTACAGACAGTATGTCGCAACAGGCGGTATGCCGGAAGTGGTACAGAAGTATATAGATACGAAAGATTTCAGAGAAGTTGACAGGGTCCAAAGAAGTCTCTTACAGGGATACCAGTATGATATAGCACATTATGCAACTGCTGAAGAAAAGGTGAAGGCAGAGAAGTGTTATCTCTCACTGGCAAAGCAACTATTAGATAAGGAAAATCATAAATTTCAATATAAAGAAATCGAGCATGGTGGAAGGGCACAAAAATATTATTCAAGTGTGGAATGGCTGCTTCGGGCAGATATGGTGCAATTATGTAAACTGGTGACGGATGTCAGATTTGATTTGGACGATTATGCAAGAGACGACTTTTTTCGGGCATATACAACCGATTTATCACTACTAATGGCGATGAAGGACTTTTCTTTAAAACAGCATATTGTGGAAAACACATTAGCAGGAAACTCAAAAGGCGGTATCTATGAATGTGCAATAGCGGATGCTCTTTATAAGAAGGGATATCATATCTATTTCTATAAAAATGAGACAACGAAACGAGAAATCGATGTTATCATCCAGAAAGACGGAAGCGTGGTTCCTATTGAGGTCAAAAGTGGAAATACCAGGGCAAATTCATTAAAATGGCTTATGAAAAATGACAAAGATATATCTTATGGATACAAATTTGTGGATGGAAACATAGGTATGAGCGAAGAGGGGATTGTGACGTTACCACTGTATATGAGCGCATTTATTTGAGAAAAAACACTTTGAAAAATTAAGTACGGAAAAACGGACACAAAATATGATTAAATTATTGAGACAGGAAATGCGTTAGCTATTGTAAAAAAACAAGTATTTATGGGAATATTAGGATAACTCAAAGTTGTTGTGATTTGTTATTTAAAGAATTGAAAAAAGTGATAAAGGGGAAATCGAAATGTACGATATTATAAAAAGATATGTGGACAATGAAAATAAAAACGGTCTTATGCTTATTGATATGCCTACCGGTTCAGGAAAAACTTACTCTGCAATAAAGTACATTTTTGATGCATGTATGGACCCGCAAAACAAGGATCGAAAATACATTTTTGTAACAACATTAAAGAAAAACCTGCCCTATGATGATCTTCAAAAATGGTTTAATAGTATAGGAAAATCGGAACTGTATCAGGAAAAGGTGCTGGTTATAGATTCCAATATGGATAGTGTTGTAGATGGTTGGTCTCCGGAAGTGGAAAGTGCAATTCCTGCTGAAATAAAAAAGAGTGATGAGTATAAGAATTTTCAAAGAGATTTAAGCTTTGTTAAAAGACAAAGAGAAGAAAAAACTCTTGTGATGCGGGAATTTCTGGACAGTATAGAATCCAATTTGCGGGAAAAAACAGAACCAAGGTTCCGACGACTTGTTTCGGATTATCTGGCAAAGGAATATGTGACGGTAGAGCAGAGACTATATGCCGTTAAGACAGACAAGAAGTGGCAGTGGCTTGGAAAATTATATCCGGCAGTATTTACCAGAGATCGACAGGTATTGTTTTTGAGTATGGATAAATTGCTGAGTAGGAATACTACCATTGTGGAACCGTCTTATATGTTCTATAACTCAGACATTGTAAAAAATGCAGTTATTTTTATTGATGAGTTTGATGCGACCAAGGATACCATTTTGAAGAAGATTATCGATAACGGTCTTCATGACAAGGTAGATTATATAGAGTTATTCAAGGATATCTATGCGGCCTTACATACTGACGATTTTCCAACTGTACTTACAACGCCATCCCGGGAAAGAAGGATGGGGGCGTATCGTAATAAATCTTTACAGGCTATTGTGGATGATATTCGAGAGAAAGCTGATTATATTCATAAGACCTATTCATTGCAGTTTAAACATAGAACTCTTGAAGAAATAGCAGATAGCTACCAGAATTATTTGTTCCAGGATCACCAGTTCCACACGATTCTGAATTCCGATAATTCATATATTATAATGCAGCGTGACCTACAAAGGAAGATCAATTCTATTGGATTTTCACAGAAGAAGCCGACGAAAGAAAATAACAATATTCAGACAATGCTGGGACAGCTTAGAGGATTTATTTCCTATTTTCAAGTTGCGGTCAGTATTTTGGCATTTAATTATATGCAATGCAAAAATGAACGAAGAAATGAAGGGGAGGATGTTTTTTCGGTAGAATCCGCAATAAGATCTGTTCTTGCATTATTTCGGCTGAATGGTGAAAGCATTGATTTCCTGACAGGGCAGATTATGATGTCTCCCCGCAAGACAAAGGATGAGGTAGAACCGGGAGAGTTTGACCTGTCATTTTATGAGCATGGTTTTCGGTATTATGCGTTTGAAAATAATACAGAACATGATATGCAGTCGCAGATCATGATGTATTCCTTTCAAAATACACCGGAAAAAATACTTCTCAGATTCTGTGAAAAAGCAAAAGTAATCGGAATATCTGCTACAGCAACCGTACCTTCTGTGGTTGGCAATTATGACATTGAATATCTTAAGAATAAAATGCAAAAGATCTATGTGGAAGTTTCGGAGGAAGAACGACAGCGTCTGGCAGATTCTTTTCATCAACAACAGGAAGGATACCAAAATATAGAAATACATACGAAGCTGTTAGGAAACGGAGCGGATTATTCGGAAAAATCCTGGACAGAAGTATTTGTCACACAGGAACTTGCGAAGGAAGCGTACCAGAAGATACAACGCTTGTTTGGAGAAAATGCAGATAATAAAGATTATAACAAAAAGAGATACTTGAGAATTGCTCTTGCTTTCAAAGAATTTGTCATTCATGAGGATATTCAGTCCTTTTTATGTGTACTAAATAAGCATCCCCGTTCGGGAGATAATGCTTTGGATAAAAATACGCTGTCTGATATTTTTCAATTTATTTCCATGGAGAATGGCTGGGAAGGATATGATAAAAGGAGAACGGTCGTATTTCTGGATGGCACGGAGTATGATGGCAAAAAGAGTGATCTGATTGAACGGTTGGGCAAAGGGGAAAAACTGTTTGTTATTTCGGTATATCAGACAATTGGCGCAGGACAGAATCTACAGTATCCGATCCCGGAGTATTTAATAGGAAGGACTGTGAAAATAAATGATCGTAGCCTGAAGAACGAGAAGGATTTTGATGCTATTTATCTGGACAAACCGACGAATCTCATTGTTCCGTTGGGGGATAATCTGGAAGAGAAAGAGTTTGTGAAATACCTTTTTCAAATGGAATTTTTGCAGGAAAATTCAGAAATATCTTCTTACGATACAGTCATTAATATTAAGAAAGCATTTAAAACTTATATGTTGGGGCATAGAAACGATGAAAACTTTAAGGATATTTATACAAAGCAGAGTGTTGTACTTTTAAGTACCAGATATATTATCCAGGCAATTGGACGTATATGCAGAACCAACCAGAAAAACAAGGATATTTACATTTATGCAGATAACAATATTGTGGATAGGATAGATGTATCTGTTATAAACGGAAGAAGCTTTAATCCGGAATTTGTTGCGTTAGTTCATCAGATTCAGCAAACGGGTGCCAAAGATCCTGAAACAATTTCTCTGGAGGATAGAGCATCTCTAAGAGCAATTCGCGTAAATAAAGAAATTAAGAATATGCTGAACAACGACTGGACGGAAGCCAAAATTAAAAAATGGAAGAAATTGAGAACATTCGTACTTGAACATCCGACAGCCTCGAAAGAAGAGGCCGGTAGTAATTTCATTATAACTAATTTTTATGTGCAGTTACCGGAGGCAGCAAATTATTATTACTATTCGCAAGAGGAAGATTTTAATAATGTTTCCGTAACATTTCGACAAGATAGAGAACATTCATTAAAGGTATCAGAAGAAGGAACAAAGCTCCGAAAATTGTTGCAAATTCCTGGAGCCAGGGAATTGTTTGAAAGAAATGGTTGGGCAACATCATTTCAGACAAATGATTATATTATGACGCCACCTCTTTGGAATAACATTTATAAAGGGGCTTTGGGCGAGGTTGTAGGTAAATTCCTTTTGGAAAAACATTTGCATGTTACTGTGAAAGAAATAGAAAACCCGGATATCTTCGAAATGTTTGATTATGAAATCGAGGGAAGTTCGGTTTATGTTGATTTTAAAAACTGGCAGGAAGGAACTACGGAGGATAAGAATACAGTTATCAAAAAGATTGCAGGTAAAGCTGCAAAATGTGGATGCAAATGTGTTGTTGTAGCAAATATTTATGCAGAGGGAAACTGGGACATTTCGGAGGTCGATATGGAAAACATTCATATCGTATCGTTGCCGTGTCTGGTAAAAGAAACGGACGGTAAACTTAGTTATGACAGAGCAGCATGGGATATTTTGAGGAGGTGCATCGATGAGTATAAAAACCAATAGCCTGGATTATGTTATCGATAAACAAAAGATCGAGGAAAAATATGATATTTTTTGTTTGGAGACCAGCGAAAAATATATAAAGCGTGGTGCTTATATTTTAGATGTATCAGTCATGTGTAATGATATTAAAGCAATAAAATTTGAATCTGGAAGAAAAATGCTGTTATTGATGTCAAAGAATTTGGATAACAAAAGGAAGTTAAAAGAACTTCTTGGAGAAGTTACGGATGGAGACAAATTTTCTGTTTTACCGGTTGCAATATCCGAGTTAAAAGATCATTTATTAATTCAACTTTTATTGAATGCATTGGGATCCTATGATTCGGAATTTTTAAAATGTAATAATCTCACAGGACATCTCTATTGTTTTCATCCCTACTGGATAAAACGGGGAAAAGAGAAGAAGGAGGATATTATCTGGCAGGTGCCCTGTTTAGAAATAACTGTTACGGAAAAACTATATGTGAATCTGGCAGTAAGAACTTTTACATCAGAGCGTTTGAAGAAAAAAATCTCGTTTACAAAACGCAAGTTTGAGGACTATCCAAAATATATTTTTTCAGCCAATAACACTCTTAGGAGAAGGTTGAAAGGAGAGGAAGAAACCTGCTTTATTCTAAGACAACTGGATGATAGAAAAACAACGCTTCCATTCTTGGAATTTCAGAGTCTTTCAAAATATGAACAATCTAAAATGGGAGTGTTGAATGCAGTAATTACTACCTTCAATGATAAATATGAAGGAATTTGCAGACTTGGATTTCGGAAGGAGCCTATTACACAGAGAGTGGATTATTCCAAAACTGTCCAGAGAGAAAACATCAAAAGAATTAAGAATGTTCTGAATGAAAAAGGGATACATATTGTGGATCAGATAAATGATGCATATTCTGATATATTCTGCGAAAATATAAGAACTTTGCTCCGGCAAAAATATGAAATAGAGACGACTCTGGGTAAGAGGGTATCCCGGGATAAGCTGAATATTGTTCTGATTCATAATGCGGAATATTACAATGGAGTTAATGACCCGCATGATAAAAATTATGAGGGAGTAGCAGTTCAACATATTACATTTGAAAACTTTTCAGATAGCAGCGAGTTTGCAATTGCGACGGTGATGCATGAAGTTATTATCAAAAAAGACCTTGAAGAAAAGAAGATATCCCTATTTGATTGGGAAAAACTGGGATTCACAGAGCCTATTTCTTTTGGCATGGAGACAGAGGGGGATGACATAAAGCACTATTTTATTATGACAGTAAGTCCGGACGGCACCTTTGAAATGAGAGAACAGGAAATGACACTTTTTGAAATGAATGAATACACAGAAATGATAGAAATCTTTGAACAGGCACGAACAGATTCGGAAATGGTGAAAGGAGTTATCCGATTCGCTGATGGAAGTATGAATGTTATCAAGGATACGGGATTGTTCACTATTCCCGAAATAGATATTATCGGAAACCTTTTGGCAGAAGGAGATAATAAACTCCGTGGAAGGGTGAGAAGAGAAGAATTACTGGCATCTTGCCTTGATATTAAGATGTTCGAGAAAGATGAGAAAAAGTATTACTGCGTGGGAGCCATTGGAGAAGGAATGCATCCCAAAATTCAAAGAGGATGTGTTATCCGAAAACTGGAAGGATTTCATGGAGCATCGGTGAGGTTCGAAAAAATGCTGCCAATGATGAACGTATCTTTTGTACATAATGGGCAGCTGACAGTAATACCGTTTCCGTTCAAATATTTGCGGGAGTATATAAATGGAGTAAAAATGTAATGTCATTTGCGATTTCGTTGCAAAGTGATGCCGCTAGCTATCCCGAACGTGGCAACCTCCGTAAAAAAGTTTGTAAGATTCTGTCGCATATTGTCATGTATATAATAAAGGGAGCAATTTTACATAGATTGCAGTATTCCTGAAAATATGCTATGATACTTTTAAATGAGCGAAAAAAGTAAAAAGAATCAGACAATTCAATATTATAATCAAAATGCCGCCGATTTTGTGGAGAACACACGTAATGTAGATTTTCATGTAATGCAGGATGAATTTATAGAAGGGCTTCCTGCAGGGGCGAAGATCCTGGACCTGGGCTGCGGCTCCGGAAGGGATACGAAATATTTCCTAGAGCATGGCTATCGGGTAGACGCGATAGACGGCTCCGCGGAACTGTGCGCGTTGGCATCAGAGTACACGGGGATTCCGGTGAAATGCCAGTTGTTCCAAGAGCTGGATGCATCGGAAGTGTATGACGGTATCTGGGCGTGCTCATCGCTGCTGCACTTATCCTATGGGGAGCTGGATGAAGTGTTATATCGCATCGAGAAGGCGCTGAAGCCGCAGGGCATTTTGTACATGTCATTTAAGTATGGTGTATTTGAGGGGGAAAGGAACGGCAGATATTTTCTGGATTTCACAGAAGAGAAACTGGAGCAGCTGCTAAAAAAACATACGAGTTTACAGCAGCTGCGGAACTTTCTGACAGAAGATGTACGACCGGACAGGGAAGAAAGATGGTTGAATCTATTCCTGAAAAAGATCAATTCTTAATTGCATATCCGAACTATGTCCTCCGGGAGACAGTGACTTATCCGAATGGCGGTGTGAGTCGCTTTTATGATGATGGAGTGGACATGGTCATTATCGATGATGAAATCTGCTCCTGCCGTGATGGCGAGCAGATTTTTCCTTATACACTGATCACAGATAAACAAAACCACTATATGAAAATATACCGGAGAGTGTTCCGATTCCTGGGATTCGATCCGGAAACGATAGAAAAATGCCTGCAGAAAAGCCGACAGGAAGTGCTGTACTCTACCAAAAAGATTTCAGAAAGAGGAGAGCATGCGGACTCTTCGCCGCTGGAGCTGCTGTTTGAACAGAATTTCACGGATGTCTACGGTATGCGGGCATTGAAATACCTGCAAAAAGAATTCCGGATATCCGATGAGGACGGCAACAATTATTTTCTTGACTATCTGATCGATACTGCAGACAGCAGAGTGGCCATCGAGGAAAACGGAATTCATTACCACCATCCGCAGCTGATCGGAATAGAGGGCTATCGGAAACAATTGCGCAAGCAGAATACCTGCGCATTGTGGGGATTAAAGCTATACCGTTTTTCCACGGAAGATTGCCGATTCAAGGATCGTATCGAGGATGATATCAGGTCTTACCTGGGAAAAGATACCAGCGGATTCCGGGAAGCGGGATTGCTGTTGGAACGTAAAACGGAACTGTATGAGCACCAGGAGATCAGTCTTGCACAGATACAGGAACGGCGGGAAAAAGGAATTCGTGCATTCCTCATTGTATTACCTACCGCAGCGGGAAAATCCCGGATCGTAGAAGAAGATATTCAGAAATTTGCAGCCGGAAAAGAGCAGTTCCGGGCTTTGATCCTGGCACCGAATACGAATATCATTGCGGACTGGAAAGAGAGAATCGACAAAGACCTGCAGCCGTTGCAGGACCGGATTGATATTAAGACCTACAGCTATGCGGTAAGACATTACCATGAAAAAACAAGGGATTATTATTCCTATATTGTAGTGGATGAGGCGCACCACGCGGTAGCTCCGATGTTAAAGCGGGTGATCCAATACTATGCGCCGGAATTCCTCGTAGGACTGACAGCGACGGATCAGCGCCCGGATAAAAAGAGACTGGAAGAAATCTTCGGAAATTATACAACAGAGCTTTCTCTGAAGGATGCAATGGAGAAGGGAGTTGTGGCGAGGGCCAATGTCTACCGGATCGAGACGAATATAGATCTGAGCCATGTCCGTTTTAACGGAAAAGATTATGTGAATGCGGATCTGGAGAAGAGTGTGCGTGTCACTTCCCGAAATGAATTGATCGTAAATGTGCTGAAGGACTATTTCACGGAGGGAGATGCCGGAAAACGTCAGGGAATTATCTTCTGTATCAACAAGGCGCATACCAAAGAGATGGCACGCCTGCTGAACGCAGCCGGTATCTCAGCGCAGGATTACAGTGGAGATACAAAACACCCGGAGAAGGTTATGCAGGAGTTCAAGGAGCATAAGATACGTTTCCTCTGTGCCTGCGATATGATCTCGGAAGGCTGGGACTATCCGGAACTCGGAATCCTCGTTATGGCGCGCCCAACCCTGTCGAAGGTGCTGTATCTTCAACAGATCGGTAGAGGTTTGCGCCGGACATCTATCAAGAAAAATGTGTTCGTCATTGATGTGGTAGATGAATACGGAGCCATGGTAAGACCCTGCAGTATGCATGCTATCTTCGGAAACTCATTGTATGTTCCGTTCGGCGATATCACCAGACAGGATTACCTGCCGGGACAGATGATCGAGATCGATGGCATCACAGAGCGCGTGGAACGGATCGTGGAAGTGGACATCCATACCTTTGAAGAAAAGTATGGGGATTACTACAGTCAGGAACAGCTGGCGAGAGAGTACTTCGTCAACACCGGAACGATCACCAGCTGGATCCGTAAGGGGAAGATTACACCAACGGTGGAATTCCCCTTCGGCAGCAAGAAGATCAGCCTGTTCAGCCCGGCGGATGTGGAGAAATACAGAAAAGAACTGAACATTCAGGAACATAACGATGACACTGTTCGGGATGACTTTTTTGCATTCCTGGAGGAAAGAGATTATTCATTGTCTTATAAGATGCCGTTCCTGCTGTCGTTTATCGATCATATGGACACGATAGGCGATGCGAAGATCGAGGATGTGCTGACAGATTACATAGCCTTTTATCAGGACAGGATCGATAAAGGACTGCCGGTGGATCGCACCAGCTGCCCTTATAATGCCGAGACTCTGAAAGACCGGAAAATGATCAAAAGTAGCATGCTGACCAATCCTTTTGAAAAGTTCGAGAGAAAGAGATTTATGTATTACTCGAAGGACCTGGGAGTGATCTCACTGAATCATGCGCTGTTGGCGAAGATGAGTGAGGGGGATTGGGAGAGAGTGAAGAGGCAGATGAAGGAAGATTTGGAGAGGTACTATAAGATGATTAAAATATTATAATCTAAAATACTAAAGTTAATAAAAATATTTTGGAGAGGGTAACATATGATTTCAGGAATTTTATTAAGGCATTATAAAAATTATGGAAACTTAAAATTTATTCCAATATGTGATTCTACAGAATATATGTATTCTGTATATGTAGGAAATAATGGTGTGGGAAAGAGTGCTATATTGGAGGCTTTGGATGTAGTGCTGAACGACAGATATTGGAATGTAACTATCGGTATGAAAAAGAATGAAGCATATATATGTCCATTATTTTTGATAGAAAAGAAAAAAGTATCACATCCAAACCGACATATGTTTGAGTGTGTAAGTGATTATTTTTGGAATGCGGATGAGAAGGCTAATGCAAACATAAAGGGCAATTTAGAATTAAAAAAATTATTGAAATATAAAGATGATTTAAGAGAAAAATATGAAAAAAACTATTATTGTATTTTAATAGGTATAAAACATGACAATATAAGGGAAGCCTTTTGCGCAACGTTTGATGGTGCAGTAAAAGCTAAAATTGAAAATGAACTAGTGGTTGATAGCGAAAATGTTCAAGATGTTTTAAATTATATAAAACAGGAGATATGGAATTATTATAGCTATTTATATCTTCCGATTGAGGAGACGCCTTCTGAGTCACTTAAGTTGCAAAATAAGACTATGCAACAATTACTAAACAAAAATGTTCTTGCAGAAATAGAAAAAGTATTAAATAGGAAAACTGCTGGGAAAAGTATTGTTACGCAAATAAATGATAATTTGGATGAATTTATTACCGAAGTGAACGGCATAATTGCTAAGGTTGATGAACAATATGGATTTAGTAGTGAGCTGGGAATTGGCGGTAAGAAAAATTTAACAGCAAAAGATATACGTGAAAAAATATTGGAAGCGTATTTCCCATTACGAGAACTTAAGGTAAATGGAAAAAATGTAAATCAATTAAGCTCAGGTGAGCAACGTAAAGCAATTATAGATGTGGCATACTCGATATTGATTGCAAATGGGCAGCAAGAAACTGAAAGAGATATTGTTCTTGCAATTGATGAACCAGAAAATTCGATGCATATTTCTAATTGTTTTAATCAATTTATGATGTTGGAGGAATTGGCCAAAACATATAAAAAACAGATTATCTTAACAACACATTGGTATGGTTTTTTACCGATTGCACAAAATGGTAATATGCATCATATATTTGATGGGAAAATAGACAGTTTTTGTTTGTATAATATCATGGAAGAAAGGAGAAATTTTCCGGATATAATAGAATTAAAGAGTATGTATGATTTGGCAACAAGTATTATTACATATATGAGAAATCATGTGAATAAAAGATGGATAATTTGTGAGGGATCGGACGATAAAATATATTTAGAATATATTTTAAAAAATTATAAGGACGTTTCAATATTGCCTGTTGGGGGATGCGGAAATGTTATAAAATTGTTTTATTTATTATATAGTCCATTAACAGAAAAAACAGAAATAAAATCTATATCTGGTAAAATTTTATTCTTGATAGATACAGATTTATATCAACAAAATGTAAAAACAATGATTGGACTTAGTAGCGAAAAGTCGCAATCAATCTTTTTAAGACGCGTACAAATAAAGGATGATACAATAAAACTGTATGATCCATGTATTTCGAATATTTATTTACAAACGGAAATAGAAGATTGCTTAGACCCCGAATGTTACTATAATGCTGTAATGGAGACCATTAAGGAAAGCAAGGAAACTGAATTAAAAAAGATTGCTCTAAATTACGAGTATATTCCAGGTTCTAAAGTTTCATTATTACGTGGTGATAATGCATGCATTAGAGCAACAGAGTGCAAATTTATATCAGATAAAGGGAAGATTATATCTTTTGCGGAAAGTACAACTAATAAATATAATATTGCCAAGAAATATGTCGAAATTTGTCTGAAAAAGAACCCAACACATGTATTGGGAGAAGAAATAGCTAAATTATTGGATCTGGAATCAATCTAGCTATACTGTGAGAAAATGCCAAATATAAACAATAAGAAGACATAATATACGAGCTTATAGATGACATATTTAGAAAGAATGAACTATGTGCAAAAAATGTACATTACTTGTAATTATTTGTAAGGAAGCATAAAATAATATGGAAATTATAATGGGTATAATAAATGATAAAAATAGACTCATTAATAGCCTTTCACGCTGCAAAAGAGTAGAATATTTCTTAAAGATATGTTGCTGTTTTGTATAAATAAGGAAGAAGAACGTTATTATGTGTGAAGAATGGTAATTTATTCCCAGAAGGATCAAGAACTGAAAGGAAAAAGGATAAACAATAGTAGATTGAGGAATATCTATGTCAACAAAAACAAAAGAACAAATCAGTTTTAATATGAAACAAGTCAAGAATAAAGATTCAGATATAGAACTTATGTTGCGAAAAGAACTATGGAATCGAGGATTAAGATATCGAAAGAACGTAAACGGAATAATTGGAAAACCTGATATTGTATTTAAATCGAAGAAGGTAGCCGTTTTTTGTGACAGTGAATTTTGGCATGGATATGATTGGGAGAACAGAAAGGGAGATTTTAAATCTCATAAAGATTTTTGGATACCTAAAATTGAAAGAAATATTGAGAGAGACAAAGAAGTAAACAAAGCACTCGAAGATGATGGATGGAAAGTCCTTCGTTTTTGGGGACGGGATATAAAGAAGCATTGTAAAGAATGTGCTGACGCTATACAGATACTATTAGAGGAGTAAACGAGAATTAGTAGTTTTACTAAATATTATTTAGGCAAAAATGCTTCTAAGGCAGAACTATCAATACAACTTATACTGTAATACTTGAGAAGACTCTGGAAAAACATACTAACGGATGGAGATAGGAACTGTTTATGTATAAAACAATAGATTTGTGTGCCGGAATTGGAGGAATAAGGCAAGGCTTTTGTAGGACGGGAGAATTTGTGAACGTATTATCTGCGGAAATAGATGAATTTGCCGCCAAAACATATAAATTAAATTTTAACGGAGAGGATCCGCTAAATGATTTAACAAGCATAGAGTTTAAAAACAAAGCGGAACGAGTGGGATGCGATGTTTTGCTGGCAGGTTTTCCGTGTCAACCGTTTAGTAGTCAAGGAAATAAAGAGGGATTTGATGACCCCACAAAAGGAACTATATTTTTTCACATAAAACAGATTATAAACAAAACTCGACCCAAGGTGATATTTCTTGAAAATGTGCAAAATATAGTTTCACATGATGGAGGAAGAACAATTCATGTAATAATTGATTCGCTTGAGAAAAAGCTCAATTATAAAGTTGTAGGAATCTCGTATAATGAAAACGGCCAGTTTGTGATTGAACATAGTAAATTGGTTCGCAATACAAAAGATTTCGGGCTTCCGCAAAATAGACCTCGAGCCTTTTTTATAGCGTTTGATAGGAGGTTATATGAGGGTTTATTTGATAATATCGATGATAATCTTCCTACAGAATTATATGCATCACTTAAGAAAAATCCTTTGCTAAACCGTAGCCTTAATCAATTGTTGGAAACAAATGTAGATATACATTACTACATGTCTGCGTCGTATCTTAATACATTAATCAAGCATCGTAATAGACAAAGACAAAATGGTAATGGTTATGGATATTGCATAGTTAATGATCCTAATAGAAAACAGCAAATTGCAAATACAATTCTTGCAACAGGTGGATCCGGAAAAGAACGTAATTTAATTGTTCAAACAATGCCAAAGTATAATCCGAAAGATAAAGCAGTTACGAGAAAAAAAGGAGGTCTAAATAAGCAGAATGTAAGAGTGATGACGCCCACAGAATGGGGAAGATTACAGGGCTTTATTGGCTATGGATTTGTTGATAATAATGGTGTGGATCACTTTCAGTTTCCGAACGATATGACTGAAACACAAAAATATAAACAATTGGGAAATTCGGTCTCAATTCCGGTTATTGAGACTATGGCATATTATATCTTGGATTGTCTAAAAATTTTTAATGAAAATAAAGAAAGAATTGTTCTCAATTATTTAGAAAATTACGGAAGTATATCGAAACAGAAAGTGAAAGACTTATTTGATATTCCGGATCAGAAAGCATCTGTATTATTGTGCAAAATGCAGAGGAATAATATGATTCGGTGCTCCGGAAAAGGTAGAAATGCGGAATATACTTTATTACATTTATAATAGGAGAAACAAAAGAAATGACGGAAAAAGAATACAAAATTGAAATTGATCCCGGGATTTTGGAACTATTGGGGCCAAGTTTATATACAAATATATATTATGTTTTAGCGGAATTGATTGCTAATGCATATGATGCTGATGCAAAGAATGTTTATATCATCGAGAAGGATAATGAAATAATCGTTGAAGATGATGGTAATGGAATGTCGTATAGAAAAGGGGATATCAATAAATATTTGGAAATTGCCAGACCGTCAAGATTATCTGATGAGGAAGCGGTGACGCCACTGAAGAGACACAAGATGGGGCGAAAAGGAGTGGGAAAACTTGCCGCTCTATCTGTTTCGGATGAAGTTTATGTAAAAACAGTGACAAATGGAGAAAAATCAGGTTTTGTTCTTTCAAGACATGTTAATGAGGATAAAAAATTAAAATCAATTGCTGACGAGGATATAGTATTCGAAAAAATATCAACACATGGAACTTCAATAGTAATGACAAATCCGCAATACAAATTGCATGCTACTTCGAAGGCTATTCGACGTAATTTAATTAAGATTTTTCCTGTCATAGGAAATGATTTTCGTATTCATGTCATAAAGGATGGCACCGTTGAAATTATAGATTCGGTGGAGAAAGACATAGCTTCGCAGTTAAGTAATCTTATTACTCTTGGAAAAGATTATGCGAATATGGTATCTGCATTTCATCCTATCAAACCGGAACGAATGAATGACTTGTGTCATACTGAGCCTGGAAAAATAATTCCAATTGACATGGTTAACAGATATGGGGAAAAAAAGACATATAATTTAAAAGTAGAGGGATGGATTGGTGCATATAAAACTACACGGAACAGAAAAGCGGAAATCAGTGATTTCCCTGACAATTATGTCTCATTATATGCTAATGGGAAGATGGGGGAATTTAATATCTTACCACTGGTAGGAAAGAATAAGATGACGGAAGTTTACGTTGTCGGACAGCTTCATGTTGATTTGTTTGAATTGACCGAACTTCCGGATATGGCTTTGAGCAATCGACAAGGATATAAATCAGATGATTTAAGATATCAAGTAGTTTTGGAATATGTTCGAAATGAACTTTTACCTTTAACGTTGCGAATGAGAGGTGTATTTTCCGACTTAAAAAAATCACAGAAAAAAGAAAAGGAGTTGGAGAGAGGCAAAGCAGTTGAAAAAGAATTTAAGAAGGCTGTTGATTCGATGAATGAAAAAACATCAAAAAGTGCTGCTAAAGCAGTTATGAAAAAACTGGAAAAGGGTGATACATTAGCAGCAGATGATGTTGAAGAGATAATTGCAAAAGAAATAAAGGCACATAGTGCTGAAATCGGTATAAAACCTAAAGTGGACAGTAATAAAAAGAAAATATTGATTAGTCATACTCGTGCTGACAAAGATATGGCGGATGTTTTGTATGAAATGCTTAAGTATAATAATGTCCCGATAAAAGATATTTTATATACAAGTTGTGATGATGAAGAAGCAAGAATTCCAGAAGTGGCCAGTGGAAAGAGCGGAATATATGACTATTTAAGAGATTTTTTTGTAAATAGTGTATCTGATCAAAAACCATACATATTTTTTGTTACCAGTGCCAAAATGGGAAAATCATGGGGCGCGGTAACAGAAGTGGGAGCATGTTGGATAACAGAATCTGACCATAAAATATTTAATTTGTTTGATGAAAGTGCACCTGAAGGAGAAAGAGCATTTAGACCGGAGCATCCTTTAGATACAGACTCTTTGTGGCAAGAATGCAGACGAAATAAGCAAAAAGAGATTTGCATAGATAGTCTTCAATGTGATACTTTTGCGCAAAAAATAAAATTAGTTTGTGAACATTTAGGATATGATGCAAAATCAAAAGACGAGAATAAGGAGTTTCTCAAAAGAATGGTTCGAGTGGAGTAAAGACTATGAGATTACACGATTTATTTTATAAATTTATGTCCGAGTATGAAACAGAATTAAGTACGGCTAGAAAGAACGAGGATTATAAACGTCCTTTCGGAAAAATAGTCAGAGAAGATATTGTGGAAAAACTTAGAGAGCCGATTCAAACGGATATATATAAAGTGAAAGGGAGTGTCGGAGCAGGTAGATGGGCCGATGTGCCTTGGATTGCGGTTTTTGATAAGCGTATAACTACATCAGCACAAAAAGGGGTTTACATAGTATACCTTCTTAATAAAGATACAAAGGAATTATTTTTAACTCTAAACCAGGGAGCAACGGATATAGCACAGGGAGGAGACGGTTCCGGAAAGCTTGCATTTACGGGAATTGCTACTGCAAATAATAGCAAAACAACAGAAAGCCTTCGGTTACGGGCAAGTAATATACGAAGTAAAATAGGTCAATTGAGTGGCTTACAATTTGACCCGATTGATACAGGATCTAAACCGTATGATGCAGGATGCATATATTACATAAAGTATACTTTGGAGACATTGCCTGAAGATGATGAATTATATGCTGACTTGTTAAAATTCATTGAAGCATACGAGACGTATTATGACAAAGTTTATGTAAAATTGGGGAAAAGTAAGAATACGAAAGAAGGTGAAAAGTTGTCGCCGAGAGATCAGATCAATAAAATATCCGAATATATTAATGCAAAAGGATTCAAATATGATGAGAATTTATTAGCCAATTTCTATCTTAGCTTGAAGGCAAAACCGTTTGTCCTTTTGGCCGGAACCAGCGGAACCGGCAAAACCAGACTGGTTCGATTATTTGCTGAGGCAATAGGTGCATATGGTGATGGTCGTTATAAACAAGTAGCGGTGAAACCTGATTGGTCTGATTCTACGGATCTTTTTGGACATGTAAATTTGGATAATCATTTTATCCCGGGAGCAATTATTGAATTTATAAAAAAGGCTGCAGATGATCAACGTAAACTGCCTTATATTTTGTGCCTTGATGAAATGAATTTGGCTCGTGTTGAATATTATTTCAGTGACTTTCTTTCTGTTATGGAAACAAGGGATTGGGATGAACATGAGATAATTACGGACAAGTTGATCCCAAGGAGTTGTTATTGCGGGGACAAGAACGCAGAAGACCTATATTCGAATTTAATGATACCTGAAAATTTGTACATAGTGGGAACCGTTAATATGGATGAAACCACATTTCCGTTTAGCAAAAAGGTGTTAGACAGAGCAAATACCATAGAATTTTCATATGTTGATTTTGATTTGTCTGATGAGATTTTAGTGAAAAAACCTGAAGCCGTAGTTGTAGACAATGAATTTTTAAGAGCAAACTATTTGAGATTAAGAATAGATTGTATCGATCAATGGGAAGATGTCATAACAATAAATGATAGGATATCTAACATAAATTCTGTTTTACAGAAGGGAGATGCACATTTTGGATATAGAGTGCGGGATGAGATAGTCTTCTACATGCTGTATAACAAAAAGTTTGGGCTGCTATCTGACAGAGAGGCGTTTGATAACCAGATAATGCAGAAAGTACTTCCGCGTATTCAAGGAAGTTCGGAAAAATTAGCAAATATTTTAAGGGAATTATTCAAACTTTGTGCTGGACCGTATGCACAGAAAAACGGACAGACAGACGCTCAAAAGATGGAAAATTATTTAATGGAGAACAACACGGTTGATTTCCCCAAAAGTGCTGAGAAAATATGTAAGATGCTTAGGAGATATGAAGACGATGATTTTACCTCTTTCTGGGTCTAATCAAATAATTGATGTGGTTGCCTCGGATATACGCGTCACTGTTAAGAGAAGAAAGGAACCTTCCCTTTCTTCTGATACTCTTTCACAACAGCAGTCCAAGATTGAAATATGGGGTAAAATTGAAAAACTTAATATTGCGGGAAATGAGTGTGGTGTATCCGGAGAAAATTATGCTCTTGAGGAAACAGAACCTTTATTTTTTGAGCAATCGGATTATATCGTAAGCGCTAAGTCATTGAAAAACAAACCATTGTATTTTGAACATGCATATAAGCATATAAGAGAAGCGATTACAACGGTAGATGATGATGAACCGAATCGCTTAACCGGAGTAATTAATTTCGGTAATGACGTAGGGTACTCAAATCTTATCTTTTATGATTCTTTGGGGAATCGTTTGTTAATTGAAATAGAGGTATTTCCGTCTAAACTTTCATATAAAGATGATTACGAATTGATTCGAAACGATATAAATGAAATGGTTGAAGGGGCGGTTATTGATTTCATTAATTCCACCTATTCATTAGGAACAACATGTGAATCAAGAACTAATGTGCCGGCAATTTTCTTTACGCTTATTAATCAGCTTTTTGATAAGTACTATAGAGCAACTAAGGTAATAATGCAATCTCCGACTCATAAATTGTTAAAAAAACACACAGTGGTTCCGAGTCATAAACTAAAGCAGACGGATAGCAAAACCATATTGTGGTTAGAAAAGCACCCGGAGCAGATAAGTTGTAATAACGGGAAAAAGATGTTTAACAGAGCTCTTGGGGTTCAGAAGACTATTACATATGACACAACTGAAAATCAGCTGGTTAAATTTATGTTTATAAACACTGTTAAGCAATTACTTAAGTTTAAACGCATGTATTTGGCAAGTTTTAAAGAACCTGATAAAATGGCGGATTCTATGGTGGTGGAAAGAATTGATGATATGGTATCTAAGATTAGCGGACAATTGAAAAATCCGATTTTTTCAGATGTTTCAAGACTTAAAGACGTCAATACTATGTCATTGGTATTTCAAATGGCACCGGGATACAGAGAATTGTACAGATATTTTGAATTAATTCAGAAGGGAATATCTTTTAGTGGCGAGATATTTAGCTTTTCGGTAAAAGAAACCTCTACATTATATGAATATTGGTGTTTCATTAAGCTCGTTGATATTATGAAGAGAAAATATACACTTTTGGATGATGGCGGTAATATTATAAAAACGAGTAGAAAAGGGATTACAGTTACGATATCGAAAGACAGCAAATCGCGGGTGCGCTTTCTTGATACAAATACAGGGGATGTTTTTGAACTAATCTATAATCCCGGTGAGTACCCGTCGGATACAGTAAAACAAATTCCCGATACTGTACTTAAACTTACAAAAAGAGTAGGTGTTGAAGGAAAAAAAGCTGAACTTCAATATGTATTTGATGCAAAATATAAAGTTGAAATGAACCCAGATGAACATTATCCGGACAATGAAAAGAAACCGGGACCGAAAGTGGAAGATATCAATACTATGCATCGATATAGGGATGCAATTGTTGTAAAAGATGGAAATATTAGTGAAAAATTGATGTTTGGAGCATATGTACTTTTTCCGTACCCAAATGACGAAGAAGAGTATCGATCCCATCAGTTTTGTAAAAGTATAGATACGGTTAATATTGGCGGATTACCGTTTATGCCCGGAAAAACTAAAATAGCGGAAGAATTATTGACAAAGCTTGTTGGGGAATCAGATGCCAGTGCATATGACAAAGCAATTTTGCCAAGGGGAATTGAAGAAAAATTAGAAAAAGTTGATTGGACAAGGGAAGATGTTCTTGTTGGATCACTGGGATCAAGAGAACAATGGAAGGAATGTTTTAATAAAAAATACTACTATGTTCCGGTTGGAAGTATGGATGAAAATTATCATCAGATCGATTATATTGCGATTTATCATTCAAAAAAATTATTCGGAGAAGATGCAGGAGTTAGTTACTATGGTGAGGTGATAGAAACTGCCGTTGTTCCTCGAAAAGAGATTAATGATCTTGGCGGACGAACTAATCCAAGCGCTATGTGCTATAAGTTCACTATAAAGAAATGGGTAAGGCTTAATTCAAAGATAAAATTTGAAAAAGATTGGGTGTATCGACCAAGATACAGTAATTTCTTTTTGTTACATAACAGCAAATCTACCTTTGAGTTGTTTAATATTAGGACAGAGGCGGATTATAGATTAGTTTATGAACTCCGTAGAATTCGAGATAATTTGAGAGTTCAGGATAATGCAAGAGAACTGTTTGTAAAAATTAATGACACGGTATCGGTTTATAACGATGAACTTTATATTCGAATATATAATTCGGGAAGAGAGTTATTTAGAATCAAAACATCGTCATTTGTAAAAACGCCAAGTATTGTATTTGAGGGACTCAGGAAATATATAACATAATCGATAGGACAACACGACAAATATACTTTGCGAAGGGGAAAGTGCAATTGGAGGAAAATAAAATTTACGAAGTTTTAAAAAAAATCGAAATACGAATTCAAGGGCAAACGATATCAAAAGAAAAACTGTTAAAATCTTTCGGACAGTATTTATCGCAGACATTTTCAAAATGGGATCATAATATTGGGCTTATTATGCATACAGGGTCTGTTTGTTTTGACGCAATGCTTGTGACGTATGCTATGATTTTTAACCTTATTTCCAATAAGGTGGAAACGGGAGATGTCGTTAATTCATTTTCAGAAGGGGATATAGTTTTATATGGCCAGAACAAGAAGAGTCGCTATTTTTTTGGCGGATTTGTAGACGGTAGTGAGATAAGAGCTGAAATTGGTAAGAAATATATTAAACTTACACAAGGTGGCACTTCTGTAAATTATATACCGGAAAAAAGTTGGAGAAATATTGAACCTTATAATGGCGACTCGGTTCGGATGGATGGGAGAGGTATAAGAAAAAAGTCTTCACTAAGAGATGATTTTTTTGTGGAAGTATTGGGTTTTACAAAAGAAAATATTCCCAGTGTTTTAGATACGTCATGCGTTATTGTTGCACCTCGTGACAGGGTTGATTATTTAGTCAAAAATATTAGCTTGGCTTTTGGTAAAAAGAAAATTAGTTTATTGGAATTGGTAACGGCATCATATTTTACGGAAGAAGATGAGTATCGGTACGGTGGGAATGCAGGAAAGAACGAACCAACACTTAAATTTACAGCAAAAGTTTCGGCTGCAAGACAATTACTCTTGTCAAGGCAAGGAAACAGACATTTAGGGTTAATAGTATTGGGAGAAGATTCTATTTCCAGAGGGTACTCGGAATTACACGAGTTAATAAATCGTAAATCGCTTCAATATGTTTATCTTTCTTCTTCGATAGACAGTGAATTGGCGTTTGCATTAACCTCGGATATTGAGGAAACAGAGGTATTTGCATGTACAAAAAATTTCCTGTTGGAAAACAGTACTACTGATATTGCGGAAATTAATGACTATACTCTTAAACTTTCGAAACAAGTCAATACAATAATTGAAAAGGATAATAAATTAATCGTACTTGAAGAAAATGGTCTTGAAAAAGAAATTGTTTATGAATTTAAAAAGATTATTATTGTCATAAAACGCAATGAGTATAGCACAGACGGAAAAGAACGATTTATTATGCTGGCATATTCGCTAATGAAACTGTTTGTTACGGCACCCTTTCCTATGGATAGATTCTCTGTGGCCAGAGAAAAAGGAATTATTGATGTAAGCACTCCGAGAGAAAAAATTAAGGAAATGGAGGTGTTGTTAACCGAATTTCCAAATGATTTACGAGAAAAAGCCACTTTAATTGTTCATATACTGGAAAAAGTATTAGAGCGAGAGGAGAATATTACGGCTAAGTATGAATGGTTACGGAAGTATTTATATTCACATGTTGGTGAAAAAACAGCAATTGTTGTTCCAAAGGCATACTATATAACTATGCTGAAGGGTTCAGGACTGTTTTCCGATTACTTTTTCAGAAAAAAAGATTTTACTACTCCAAATAGATTTGATAATTCACAAATGTATGAATGTGTTATTGTGCTTGGAGATTATGAGGGAAAAGCATTCAATACATTCACGTGTAATGCTGCATCAACGATCATTTCGGTTTTGTATGAAAGTGAAAAAGTAGGATACTATTTTAAAAATAAGTCATTGCACAATAGAATTAATCAATTGCAGAAAAAATCGACGCTTATTGTTACCATGCAGGAGCAAGGCGAAGCCATAACATCTGAGGAAAAAGAGACTGAAGATTTTGAAAAGGAAATGGAGGAGTATATTTTCAATGCTGATATAACTTCTGTTAATTCGGAATATAGAAGTAATACGGGATGTGAAGGTATGGTAAACACCGCCATTGCTGTGGTAACTGCTTTTGATGACGATACAAAAGCGTATCTAAGTAAGCATTATAAGGCATATGTACTGGATGAAACAATAGGTGTTGTAAAGGAGGTAGAAGTACAAGAGATTTGCGAAGGAGATTCTATAGTTTTTACAAAAAATAATGATGATACCAAAGATATTGTTACTTCGATTTTAACAAAGCTCTTTCAAGACGGCTGGTTGGATGATAGTTCAAAGAAAAATTACATAAAAGCTAATTTATGGAAAAATTCATTAGTTGACTTTATGCATGCACAAAGATTTACAGCCAGGAAAGTTGCGGAGTTATTACTGAAAGATGGTGCAACCGTTCATGAGCAAACAGTTTTAAATTGGCTTGATGAGGACTCGCACACAGTGGGCCCGAGAAATGTAGATTCAATACGACATATAGGAAATATTACCGGTGTTGACGAACTTAAAGATAATCCGGAAGAGATATTCGAAGCTTGTCGAGAGATAAGGTCAATTAGAAGAAAAATTTTGGACCAAGTAGGAACTGCAGTCGTTAATAAATTGAGCGGGAGGATCACCAAAGAGGGATCCGGTATGAATTTTATTTTTGAAAAAATAGATACTCTTGCGGAAATAAAGAGAGTAGAACGCATTGCACAAGTCGAAATGGTTGTTCCCGCGGGAATGGCCAACAGACCGATTCCTATTTAAGGGGGATATATGACAGACAAACAGAAGATGATAAAAACCAGAGATGAATATATCGAATTAGTAAAAAAAGAACTTATGGGACCGGGATCGGAAATTTCTATTCCTGATGAGGAACATGAGCTTATTTCGGATGCTCCAAATACGAGATATTCTGTAGGTGTTCTTTTTACTCAGAATACCAAAATGAATGCTGATAACAATGATGCGTCGCGTGTAGAGGAATTAGACAGTGATGTGCAGCCTGAAGAGGAAACGATAAAAATCGATAATGAAGAAGGATTTGTGAAACACCATCATGCAGAGGAGAACGCTGATGAAGAAAACCTTGATGAGGAGATTGGATTGGCCACACAAAATATGCCGTCTTCCATGGGAATTACTTTCTTTATTAAAGGAGACTGTAATAGGGTTAATTGCAGCGTAAGCTTTGCAACATATAGAAAAGCATTGGCTATTGATTGCCGCATCCCATATGACAATATACCGGAAGATTATGAACTCCCGGAGGAACTCGATTATTGTGTTTATTTAGACAGAAAAGAAAAAACTTTACGGTTAACATCTGGAGGATTGAAAAGAAAATCTATAATTGCGATAAAAGAGAGAGATTTGCTCGGAGGGGATGAATACGGCATAATTACTATGATGTACAAACTTTCCGATCAGCTTGGAAAGGGATATGTCAGAGAACCGCATTATTGCGATGTTGAATTGGATTTTACTAATTCCGATTATATTGATCAAAATAAAAAGTTGGATGAAACGGGAGCAAAGATTACCGCGCTACGGAGAAATATGGGTAATGATATATGGTCATTAACGATTATGTTTGTTAATGATGATACTGGGAAATCGAGCGCAAAACTGTGCCTTTTTCAGCCTGAAATAAGGATTAACAGTGAAAATAATGAATTTACTTTTGTTGAGTATGGAGAAAATGTTGATATCTTTGATTTAAATGACGAAGAACAGTCACTTGCACTTCAATATCGAAATAAAAAAGTATACGGAACAGGTCTCGGGACTTCGATTTCATGGAATGTAGATGAAGTGGGAAGGGGAGAGGTATATAGTAATTATTTTCCCGTGAGTGAAGTTCCGTCTATGGATTTTAATCTTCCGTCAGATTCGAAAGTAACTAAAGAAGTATTGTCCATGAAGTACATGTCGGATTTGGTAAAAGATGAAAAAAAAGTTAAATGTGACAAACTTTTATTAATTGTAGAAGCTTATGACAAGTGGATAGAGGACATTAAGCAAAGGATAGAGTCTTTAGATGCAAAGTATCAGCATATTGCTGAAAAGAATATTTCCGGTTGTGAAGCTGCTTCCGAGAGAATGCACGAAGGAATTGAAATACTGGAAGCCGATGAACTATCGTGGAATGCATTTCAATTGGCGAACAGAGCTATGTTTATGCAACGAGCTCATTTAAAACTCCAAGAAAAAACCGCTGATGTAAGCAGATATCCTTATGATGAACAACTGACGGATTTGTTGGATAGAATAAATTATTATAACGTTGAAGAAATTCTGGAAGATCCATATTCATGGAGACCTTTTCAGATAGCATTTCTATTGATGAGTATAAAATCCATAGTTGAGGATAGCTCGAATGACAGGGAGCTGGTCGATCTGATATGGTTCCCGACAGGTGGTGGAAAAACGGAGGCTTATCTCGGACTGACTGCCTTTTCTATTTTTTACAGGCGACTTGCCCATAAGGAAGACTCAGACGGAACTACAGTTATTATGCGGTATACGTTAAGACTTTTAGCGGCCCAACAGTTTACACGTGCGTCTACTCTTATTTGCGCATGTGAATATATCCGAGTTGATGCAACGGATAAAAAGCCGATCTACGGAAAATATGATTTGGGGGCTGAACCAATAACTATTGGCTTGTGGATTGGCGGTGATCATACTCCCAACAAAAATGCTAAGGCCAAGTTTGAACTAACACAGTTGTATAAAGCAACTGTAGAGGAATTGGATTATCAAAAGGACCGACATAATAAGTTTCAAGTTCTTAAATGTCCATGGTGTGGAACAAAGATGGTTCAAGATAAGAGAGGACATAAGAAGATAGGAGAATGGGGATACAGAATGAAAAATAATACTCATTTTGAATTATTCTGTCCTCAGGAAGCATGTTTTTTTAATATACAAGGAAAGTTGCCAATACAGATTGTTGATGAAGAATTGTATCAAAATCCGCCGACATTATTGTTTGGAACAGTAGATAAGTTCGCCATGCTACCTTGGAATCCCAGAATAGGTGTGTTTTTTGGAATTGGCAGAAAAAATAGAGCTCCCGAACTTATTATTCAAGATGAATTGCATTTAATATCAGGTCCGTTAGGTACAATGGTTGGGCTATATGAGGCGGCTATTGATGCTATTTGCAGCAGCAAAGGGAACAAAACCAAAATTATAGCGTCAACAGCTACTATCAGACGTGCTGCAGAGCAATGTTCATCGCTGTATGACAGAGAAGTTTGTCAATTTCCACATCCGGGAATTGACGCAGAAGACTCTTTTTTTGCAAGAGAATCAGTAATTGATTACGAAAAAGGGGTATATGGAAGGAAGTATGTTGGATTAATGCCGTCAGGTAAGACAAAGGCAATGATGGAGATTAGGTCTATAGCAGCATTACTTCAGAAAATTCATACAATGAATTTACCGGATGAAATTAAAGATAAATATTGGACACTTACTGTATATTTTAATAGTTTGAAAGATTTAGGAAAGTGTTCAACGCTTGTTGATGATGATGTTAAAGATTTTATTAAACGAATGGCGTATCGTTTGGGAACAAATAAAGATGCTCGAACTATTACTAATGCGGACGAATTGACAAGTCGAGTATCTACTACTCGTTTAAATGAAACTTTAGATAAACTCGAAAAACTTACATACAGTAAAGAAAACATTGAAAACAAAAGATGGCCATCAAATATTTTGTTGGCTACAAACATGATTTCCGTTGGTATAGATGTGGCACGATTGAATGTAATGCTACTTGTCGGGCAACCTAAGCTAACAAGTGAATATATTCAAGCATCGAGTCGTGTCGGAAGATCATATCCGGGGGTAGCTTTTACTATGTATGATGGCTCTAAGAGTAGGGATAGATCACACTATGAACAGTTTGTGGGATACCATGAATCTTTTTACAAACATGTGGAGCCGACGGGGGTTACACCTTTTTCAAAACCAGCAAGAGACAGAGCACTACATGCTATTATAATTGCTTTACTGAGACAGTTGGTTCCGGAATTAACTCCGGAGAATGCTGCGGGAAAATTTACTCGTGAAAAATATAAGAAGGAGATCGATTCGATTGTTGAATATATTGTTACCAGAAATAATGATATTATCAGCAAGATAAATCCTGGAACTGATACCGAGGAAAATGAAATTCGGGAGGAAATAGCTGTATTTTTAGATAGCTGGGAGAATCTAGAAGAAGGATACGAAGATGATCATTTCTTTTATGGTGAAAAGTATATGATTAACTATCCTGAAGACGGTGATGCAAGGCTGATGAAAGCATATAACACCGGTAAAAATGATAATGCATTTGATACCATGACATCCATGAGAAATGTCGATATTTCGGTTGGAAGCAGCGTATTAATATGGAAGGATTAAGAATATGGACTCTGAATATGAAAAAATTCAATTAAATAAAATCACACATTCGGTAAGAGCGTCCCAAGCGGTTCTTCAATACGGAGTCGGCGCAATGGTTGACTTCCCGGAGCAGACGTTAATGACTGCCGCACCTGAAACATGGGAAGGAAATGTGGTTGAGATACATGATGAACGATTGGAAAAAGTGCTTCATGTTGATTTTTTTGGGATGCCGGGAAGCAAGGATGACGGAAGATATCAGAGCGGTATTGCATATGCAAGATTTCCGGAGTGGTATTTTTGTCCTCGTTGTAGATCTTTTAAACCCTTGAAAGATTGGATACAGGAATATAATGCCAGCCCCAAATGTAAAAAGTTGAATGCAAATGATCCCTATATGGTTAAAAATTTAAAATGTCCATCGTGTTTTCAAGAGTTGGTGGTAGCACGTATCATAGTTGCCTGCGGACACGGACACATTGATGATTTCCCTTGGATAAAGTGGGTTCATGCCAAAAATCTTTTTGGAACAAAAAAAATCTGTGAAAATCCAAGACTTAGGTTTACAACAAGTGCTTCATCAACAGAGGGATTGGAAGGCCTAACAATTACATGTGAAAATTGTCATGCAAGAGCAACACTTAAGGGAGCATTTGATAAAAATGCGTTAGCGAATCTTGATAAGGCTACAGGATATGAATATGGGTTTGCGTGTACAGGACGGCACCCCTGGAAGAATACAAAAGAATTTTGTGAAGAATATCCGCATGTTTTGCAGCGTGGTGGATCTTCGGTATATTTTCCGATGATTGTCAGTTCGTTGGTGATTCCCCCTTACTCGAGTCAATTGACAGCGAAAATACAGAAAAGTGTTTTTTTCTCCGACTTAAAAAAGGCAATAACCGAATCAATAAAAACATTATCCGATATGGGGATTGAAACTTCACAGGAAATGAAAGAAAAAGTCATTTCACAGAAGATCAGTGAATATGCCTCAAAAATAGGGCGAGATATAGGACAAACAGAAGATGCTGTAAAACCTATACTGATGAGAAGATGGAGTGGTACAGCTGATGATAACTACACTACCACAGGTGTTAAATACAGAGCAGAAGAGTATGAAGCTTTAAGCGGAGAAGTGGTACAAGAGGATAAAAACGGAGAATTCATGCGTGAATCTACATATGTGGAACAATTTGGTTTGCCGTATGTAAAAAATATATCTTTGATTCACAAGGTAAGAGAAGTTCAAGCTTTAGTAGGTTTTTCGAGACTGGAACCATTGGACGATGATAATTCGAATAATGGCGGAAAAATTAAGAAGGTTTTGATAAAAGAGGATAGTACGAATTGGTATCCCGGATATGATGTTCGCGGTGAAGGTATTTTTATAGAGTTGGATGAGGATGCCATTGATGCATGGAGAACAAATAATAACGGAGTACAACATCGTGTTGATCATCTTAATGAAAATTATGCTAAATCGTATTATGGAGATATTCGCCCCAGAACTATATCTGCTAAATTCCTTTTGTTACATACACTTTCTCATTTGCTAATGAAACAACTGAGTTTTGAATGCGGATATAGTATAGCATCAATTAAAGAAAGAATCTATTGCAGTGAGGCCTCAGAAGGAAAAAATATGTCAGGTATTTTGATTTATACGGCAAGTGGTGACTCAGAGGGCACTATGGGAGGACTCGTCCGGCAAGGAAGACCAGATACATTTCCTACAATTTTTAAGAGAGCTATAGAAAGTGCTATGACTTGCTCGAATGATCCGGTGTGTAGCTTAAGTATGGGACAGGGACGAGATTCTCTCAATTTGTCTGCTTGTTATGCCTGTACACTCGTGCCTGAAACAAGTTGTGAGGAATTTAATGTGTTTTTAGACAGAGGAGTAATAGTTGGAACTTACGAAGAACCGGAAATAGGGTTTTTCTCACACTATATTTATCAAAAAGAAAATGCGACAGTGTTAAAAAAGGGGAATGAAGAAAAAAACGAGAGAAAGAATCAGCTTCTTATAACTGAAGTGGGAATGGATTTGAAAAATGTAGATTATACCGATGTATGGAGAAATATGCTTCAGTTTTCTTTGAATAAGCATGAAAAAGAAGTGATTAAAGAAATGATTTCCAAAGCAGAAGAGTATCAGAACAGTGAAAAGCCATATCAGGCAGGAACTTTTCAAGTGCTGGGAGACTCGAACTACTATAATGTCGACCTGTATTGGCCCAAAGCTAAAATAATGATATTTGGAGCTGAGAATGATGAAGAGTATACTATAGCAGCAAAAAGCGAGTGGCAGTGTTATTATTTGGGCTCCGAGGATGTTGATGCTGATAGTATATTGTCTGCGTTGAAGGAGAAATGATATGGCAATAATGATACCGGAAATGCCGAGAGATTATGATCCGGTCAGTTTGGAAGGAGCTATGTTTGATGCACTGAAGAAATTACCGGAAGATTATTATATTGTACATTCTTTTAAGAATGTATATGTAGAAGAAAATATACTTCATGAGGGGGAGGCAGATTTTGTTATTTTCAACCCAACAAAGGGGCTGCTATGTATAGAAGCTAAAGCGGGCGCTGTAAATTATGAGGACGGATATTGGAAATATGCAAGTGGTCATATTATGAAACACGGAGGTCCTTATAATCAGGCAGCAGGAAATAAGTGGGATTTATTGAATACTGTACAAAACAGTGCATTAAAAGATATTGTCCCGAGATGTAAGTTTTTACATGCAGTTTGGTTTCCATCAATTTCCAAAGAAAAAATGCATGGTATTAAATTCCCCAAAGAAGCAGATCGGCAGATTACACTTACTATGGAAGCACTGGAAAATCCGGAACCTTATATTAGTGCGATATTTGCTATTGAGCTTGAAAATCATATTAAGACAGACTTAAGCAGCCAAGATGTAAGACGCATTATCAGAGAGATTATATGTCCGGAGTTTAACATCTTTCCATCTAAAAGTTTTGACAGTGATTTAAAGAAGATTGTCTTTCATAGATTGCTAAAGGAGCAGGAAGGACTGTTAAATTATTTGGTTGAGCAAAAATCAGCGGTTATTAACGGCGCAGCGGGGACAGGAAAAACAATGATTGCTGTTGAAAAAGCAACCCGACATGCTGTTAACGGAGAGAGAGTTTTGTTCCTTTGTTACAATGTTATGCTTCGAGATTATTTAGACAGTGAATATCATCATGAGATGATAGATTATATGACAATAGATAAATTCGCGTGTAAAATTGGAAAGACAGAAGAGCCGAATTATCAAATTACGGAAGAAAGAGTTTTGGATATGTACATTTCGGGTGCGTTTCCATATAGACATGTGATTGTAGATGAAGGCCAGGATTTTGGACGAGAGGAAATAGAGGAAGCTAATTTGCTTCAAACAATTCATGATGCTGTTATTGATAATGATGAGGTAGAAGGCACGTTTTATGTATTTTATGATCGGCTACAGCTTATTCAGGCCTCTCGAATTCCGAAGTATATTAGTGAAGCCGATTGCAAACTAACATTATATAAAAATTGCAGAAACACAGAAAATATTGCGATAACATCATTGAAACCGATATCACAGAGAACCCCCAAACTGTATGACGGGGCAATAAAAGGTGTACCGGCAAGAATACATTTCAGAGAAGATTCGCAGGAAGCTATAGAGAGAATCGAAACACTGATAGATGAATTAAAGAATGAAGGTATTACGGATGTTGTCATTTTGACTTGTAAAAGTGAGTTTAAGAGTATCCTTAAAGAGAATAGTGATAATGGTACTTTCAAGAAAAAAGTTTTTACAACATGTAGAAAATTCAAGGGTTTGGAGGCGGATGCAATTATTCTTATAGATGTCGATGAGGATACTTTTGGCAGTGAAGCTGTTCAACGTTTTTATGTTGGTGCTTCACGAGCCAGACTTCGCTTGGAAATAGTGACGACAATGACAGATGAAAACTGTGAGAAAGTTCTTCGGGAAGTAGTTGACTACAAAAAGAAGATTAAGAATGCTAAAAGAGAATTGGCATTAGCGTTTAATGCAATGCCAATTATAGAGTGAAACTGGTTGTAAATATGACGGCCCCTTTTTTCAAAAAAGGGTTGGTATATGTTGCGCAGTATTGCTTGAAAGGAACGAGGCAGTATGAAAACCATTCGCGTAGTCGCAGCCGTGATCTGCGATTCCATAGAGCACAAAACCAAAATTTTTTCCACCGCAAGAGGCTACGGAGAATTTAAAGGTGGCTGGGAATTTCCCGGCGGAAAGATCGAAGCCGGGGAGACCCCACAGCAGGCAGTTGTCAGAGAGATCCGTGAGGAACTGGATGCCACAGTCAGGGTTGGAGACTTGATAGATACCATAGAGTATGATTACCCGGCATTTCATTTATCCATGGATTGTTTCTGGTGTGAGGTCGCTTCAGGAGAGTTGAAGCTTCTCGAGGCAGAGGCTGCCAGGTGGCTGACGAAGGAGGAACTGGATTCCGTGCAGTGGCTTCCGGCGGATGTGACACTGATTGATAAGATCAGAAAGAGTATGGAGTAGGCGTACAGCCGACGAAGAGGTAGTAACTATGCTATATAAATTGAACCCAAACAAGCAGGATTATACGAAAGTAAAACGTGTCACCTTAGCGGAGATCGGCTGGAAGGAACTGGATTTGCAGCGTCTGATGTCTTCGCATATTCAGGATTTTATTTATTCCAACGATCTGCTCACAATTTTCAATGAGCGTCCGAGGCAGGAGGAACCGGACATTCTCGCGATTGACAGGAATGGGGATTTATATATTCTGGAACTGAAGAGATGGAGCTCGGATAGGGAAAATCTCCTGCAGGTGCTTCGGTATGGACAGTTATATGGTAGCAGCAATTATGATGAGTTGAATGAACTGTTTCAGAAATACAGCAAATCCAATGCAGAGTTGTTGGAGATACATAAGCAGTATTTCGATCTTCCGGATGATAAAGCATTGCGCAAGAGTGATTTTAACATGCACCAGCATTTCCTTATTGTTACCAACGGACTTGATCAGAATACAGTAGATGCGATCAGATATTGGAAGAACAACGGCTTGAGTATTGATGCTATTATTTACTGGGTGTTTGAGATCAATGGGGAACATTATATTGAGTTCAATATGTATTCTCCCATCGAGGGTTATCTGGAGTATGAAGGGAATAATTATGTTTTAAATACCAACTATTCCAATAATAAGAATCATACGGATGATATGATAAACGAGCAGAAAGCAGCGGCTTATTATCCGGGCTGGAGAGAGAAGATTGGGAAGCTCCAGCGTGGAGACACAGTATTTTTATACAAGAGTGGCTATGGTATTATCGCATATGGTACGGCAGACGGAAAACTGGAGAAGAAGGACTGCGATGGTTATAAGGATTATGAGTATTACATGCATCTGGATGATTTTACGGTTCTGAAAAAGCCGTTAAGTGCATCGAAGATGAAGGAATTAACGAAGCAGGGATTTCCGTTTCGGACGACGATGTTTTACATGAGCGAGGAATGTAAGGACATCATTATGAAGGAAATTAAGAAAAATTATTTATAGACAATGAATATAGAAATGCAGAGAAAATGAAACTATATGATTTGCAGTAGGTGAAGCAGATGAAGATAAACTGGAAAAGGTACTGGAGAATCCGCAGGTAATTAAAACACCGGTAGTAAGAAACGGAAAGCAATCTACACTTGGATATCAGCCTGATGTATGGAAGGGATGGAATTAATGGTAAAGAAGATCATGCATGATCCGCTGTTTCTGGCACAGAAGTCAGTGGATGCAACAGAGGCAGATAAACAGATTGTGACAGATTTGCTTGATACACTTAAGGCAAATTTAGAACACTGTGTTGGTATGGCTGCCAATATGATTGGAGTAAAAAAGAATATCATTGTAGTAGCAGCAGGACCATTTCAGTTTGCAATGATAAATCCGGTAATAACAAAGAAATCCGGAGAATATCAGACTGAGGAAGGATGTCTTTCTCTGGAAGGTGTAAGACCATGTACGAGATATCAGGAAATAGAAGTGGACTATCTTGATCAGAACTTTAAGAAACAGCATGGAAAGTATTCAGGTTGGACAGCACAGATTATTCAGCATGAGATTGACCATTGTAATGGAATTGTTATATGAAGGGATAATATTTTATCTATTTCTTGCAATTTTGATGTGGAATTGCTAAAATATTAGCATGATTAATTTATATCAAAAAACATGGGCAGAAATAAATATGGAACTGGCAAAGCGAATGGTACAGCTTCGGAAGAGAAAGAAAATTTCCCAAAAGGAATTTGCATCCAGATCAGGGGTAAGTCTCGGATCGTTGAAACGTTTTGAGCAGACCGGAGAGATCTCGTTGCAGTCTTTTACAAAGCTTGCAATAGCTCTTGGAGCGGAGGGAGAGCTGGAAGCATTATTTAAAGAGGTACCATTTGACTCCATAGAGGAGATACTTCATGGACAGACTAAATAAGCTGGATGTATATTATCATGACCAAAAGATCGGAACAATGGCATTATATCAAAACCGGCTTGCGGCGTTTGCATATAGCGATGAATGGTTACAGGAGGGATTCTCAATCAGCCCATTTTCTCTTCCTTTGGAAAAGCGGGTTTTTATGCCGAAAATAGATCCGTTTGAAGGATTGTTTGGTGTATTTGCGGATAGCCTTCCAGATGGCTGGGGACGCCTTCTGGTAGATCGACTGATGAGAAAAAACGGATTGGATCCTCACACAATAGGGAGCCTGGAGAGGCTTGCAATTGTAGGAAATACGGGTATGGGAGCTTTGACTTATCGTCCCACAATTCCCATAGAACCTGTGTATAACGAATTAACATTGGATGAAATCGCAAAAGAATGTGAGCGCATTCTTCATACAGATTCCAGCGAAAATCTGGATTATCTATTTGCGAAAGGAGGATCATCCGGTGGTGCGAGACCCAAAATACTACCACGTATAGATAACGAAGATTGGATAATAAAATTTCCTTCGTCAGAGGATAGTAAAGATATTGGAAGGCAGGAGTACGACTATGCACTCTGCGCAAGAGAGTGCGGAATAGAGATGGAAGAAGTCCGCTTGTTTCCTTCGGAAAATACACAAGGATATTTTGGGACAAGGCGGTTTGATCGGGTTTCTGAGGGAGAGAACGGAAAAATTCATATGATTTCGGCAGCAGCAATTCTTGAGACATCTCACAGAATTCCCAATCTGGATTATGATATTCTTATGAAATTAACTCTTCAGCTTACGAAATCTATGGAGGAGTGTGAAAAGCTTTACCGCCTTATGTGTTTTAATGTTTTTGCACATAACCGAGATGATCATTCCAAGAATTTTTCTTATATATACAGGGATGAGGAGAAGAGATGGATACTTTCTCCGGCATATGATCTTACGTATTCCAATTCTATCGGTGGAGAGCACGCAACAACAGTAAATGGAAATGGTGCAGATCCGGGAATGGATGATCTTCTTTCGGTAGCGAAAAAGATAGGCATTGGAATGGCAAAGGCAAAAAAAACGGCAGCAAAGATTCAGGAATGTGTGCATGAACGATTGCGGGACTATTTATCCGATACGGAAATAGAAAATGATTGAGAGGTTTAATGAATAAAAATACATTAGAGACCTTAAAAAAATACTTTGGCTATGCGTCCTTCCGGGAAGGGCAGGAGCGCATTGTGAATACGATCCTGAGTGGGCGGGATGCTCTGGCGATTATGCCCACCGGTGCGGGCAAGTCCATCTGTTACCAGCTGCCGGCATTGATGCTGCCGGGGATTACGATTGTGGTCTCCCCGCTGATCTCGTTGATGCAGGATCAGGTAAAAGCATTGAATGCGGCAGGAATCCGGGCTGCATATATCAATTCCTCCCTTACGGAATCGCAGATTTCCAAGGCATTGAATTATGCGGCACAAGGGGCATATAAGATTGTCTACGTGGCACCGGAGCGATTGGAAACATGGGAGTTTGGGCAGTTTGCAGCAAGAGCAGAGATTTCCATGGTCACGGTGGATGAAGCTCATTGTATTTCCCAATGGGGACAGGATTTCCGCCCAAGCTATCTGAAGATAGTTGACTTTGTGAACAGACTGGAGCCCCGGCCGATCCTCAGTGCATTTACAGCTACGGCTACGGAAGAAGTCAAGGAGGATATTGTCTGTGTCTTAGGACTGCAGAACCCGGAGATCGTTGTGACGGGATTTGACAGGGAAAACCTGTATTACAGGGTCGAAAGTATTCGGAAGAAAGATAATTTTATCATAGAATATGTGGAAAAGCATGCGGAGGAGAGTGGGATCATCTATTGTGCCACAAGAAAGAATGTGGACGAAGTGTATGAACTTCTGTGGAAGAGAGGGGTTCCGGTAGCAAAATACCATGCGGGAATGGACACAGAGGCAAGGAAGAAAAGTCAGGAGGATTTTATCTATGACAGACTTCCGGTGATCGTGGCCACGAATGCCTTTGGTATGGGAATCGATAAATCCAATGTCCGATATGTTATTCACTACAATATGCCCCAGAGTATGGAGAATTACTATCAGGAGGCCGGGCGTGCCGGAAGAGATGGGGAGCCTTCTCAATGCATTTTGCTGTTCTCGGCCAGGGATGTTATGATCGATAAGTTTCTGTTGGAACATAAGGATTTCTCGGAAGTTCCACCGGAGGATATCGAGCCAATCCGGCAGAGGGATGCCAGACGCCTTCAGATCATGGAGGGATATTGCCAGACCACTTCCTGTTTTAGAAATTATATTCTCACCTACTTCGGAGAAAAGGTGACGTCCCCCTGTGATAACTGTGGAAACTGCCATAGAGAGTATCACGAGGTGGATATGACTGCGGAGGCAAAGGCGGTACTCGATTGCGTCAGCGAGACGAAGGGAAGATACGGGCAGGCGGTAGTCGTCGGGACACTGTTGGGAGCGAACAGGGCACGGCTGAAAGAACTGGGGACGATACATTACATATCTTACGGAAGTCTTAAAGATCTGGGCGAAAAAGAAATCAAGTCGCTGATCCATCAGATGATCGTGGAGGGATATTTATATCAGACAGACGACCAGTACAGTGTCCTGAAAATCGGCAACAAGACCTTAGCAGAGCTTGAAAATGCCACAATTTTGGTGAAAATGTATGAGGAAAAAGAACCTTCCCGTAGACAGCAGAGAGGTAGCAGACGTAGAAACACAGATATGCTTACCGGGGAGGGTTTTGAATTGTTTGAACTTCTGCGGGGACTACGGCTTGAGATCGCGAGAGAAGAGGCAGTGCCTCCCTACATTATATTCAGTGATAAAACGTTAATAGATATGTGTGTAAAATTGCCCGAAGACCGCGGAACCATGTTGGACGTATCTGGTGTGGGACAGGCAAAATATGAGAAATATGGACAACGTTTTCTTACAGCAATCAGGGAATACCGGGAGAAACAAGGAGACATGGAGATCTGTGAGACGGCAGAAGAGGCTGCAGGATTACCAGAAGCAGAATCGCAGAAAGGTACCTTCGATCGCACAGAATATAACAGAGCCCACAATAGACCGGAGGGAGCCAGCCGCACCTGGGATGCTGCGGAAGACGAGGAACTTAAGCGGGAATTTGGTTCCGGGATGAAAATAGCAGAAATTGCAAGACAGCATGACAGGACTTATGGTGCCATACGGGCCCGGTTGAAAAAGCAGGGGCTGATAGAATAACTCCTGTAAACTTTACCTGAAACAGTATTTCTTTCCATGCAGTATGCTAATATTATCCTACAGCAAGGAGAGAGCAAGAGAGCCCATAGGATGAGGAACAAAAATGCAGGTACGTGAAGTGATTTGTCCTTCCTGCAGCCATCGTTTCATGTGGATGGATGTCGAAGAGGGACCGACGATCAAAAAATACCGGTCTGTAGAGACCGGAGAGACATTCCATACGGCAGTATGCCCTCAGGGCGGGAAACGCGTGATATTGTTACCGGACAGGATACGCGCAGTGTTGCCCGGAACGGAAGATAACCTGGAAATGATGTGGGAGAGAGGACTATGAAACTATGGCTGGATGACCTTCGCCCGGTGCCCTACGGGTACGAAGGTGCAAGATCGGTAAACGAGGCAAAACAGTTGATCCTGGAAGCGGAGCACAATGGGATCGAAATAGAGGCTCTGGATCTGGATCATGATCTGGGAGATTATGCGGATCAGGGCGGCGATGTCATCCGGCTGCTGGACTGGCTGGCAGAACGTGAGACCTTTTATCCGGTGGAGATCCATACGGCCAACCCGGTGGGGAGAGCCAACATGGAGAGGATTCTGGCCAGATACTGGGGAGAACAGTACTGGTAGGAAATTTTGTGATAATTTAACCAACGGTTAATAGGCAAAAGAGATTCTTTGTGTTATAGTAAAAGTCTACGGAAAGACTGATATGCAACTGGATGCTGTACGGCATCGGAAGGAGGCGTATGATGGAGAGACCGCATTTTGACATTGTGGCAAGCGGCGCACGGATGAGAGCAATCCGTCAGGAGCGGAAGATCTCCGTGAAGCAGGTCATGGAATACATGGGCTTTGAATCCACGCAGGCCGTGTATAAATGGGAAGCCGGGAAGTGTTTTCCCCAGGCCGACAATTTGATTGCTTTAGCTATTTTGTATCGTGTAAGCCCGATGGAGCTTTTGATAGAAGAGGACCTGGTGTCCTCTTCTAGTCATATCTGGGGAAATGCCGCATAGTGCGGAACGGAAGAGAAAGTGCACAGGGAGAGCAGTATGATTTACATAACGGGAGATACCCACGGGGATTTCACAAGATTTTCCGCGAAAAGATTACGGAGAACCGGCATGGAACTGACAAAAGAAGATTACATCATTATCTGCGGAGATTTTGGGCTGTGCTGGGCGAAGGATAAAACTTTTGAGTATCATTGTAAAAATTTTGCGGAGAAACCTTACACCATTCTGTGGGTACAGGGAAACCATGAAAACTATGATATGATCGGGGAATATCCGCTGGAAGAATGGCATGGCGGGAAAGCGCGGCACATTATCCGGGACAAGGTGATATTGCTGGAACGGGGACAGGTCTTCGAGATTGACGGCAAGACCTTTTTCACTTTCGGAGGGGCATCTTCCCATGACATTCAGGGAGGAATTCTGGATCGTCAGACGGTGGATTTCGCAGAACAGAAGCGCAGGGCAGACCGGAATTATCTTCCCTACCGGATCCTTCAGGAAAGCTGGTGGCCCCAGGAGCTGCCGACAGAGGGAGAACTGCAGGAGGGCCTGCGCAATCTGGAACGATATCACTACGAGGTAGATTATGTGATCACACACTGTTGTGCCAGCACGCTGCAGGACCGGATCAATGCCGGGACGGGACGCTCCTGTGCCCCGGATCTGCTGACGGACTATCTGGGGACTTTGGAACAGAAGCTGCATTACAGGCATTGGTATTTCGGCCATTATCACCGGGACTGTCAGCCAGATGACAAGCACACGCTGGTATACTATGCGATACTGACGCTGGAGCAGAAGGAAAGTGTGAATGTGGTGCCGGTACCGGGACAGATGGGAGGAGAAACGGATCATGGCAAGAGATGAGAATGTTAGAATTTTTCAGGATACAGAAAAACGGGTAAAGGAAGATCCGGGGCTGCAGGAGGCAGTGAAACATTCCGTGGCGGAGCAGGTGCTGATCCCGGAGATGATGGAAGTCACGGACCTGATGCCGGAGCTTGCACAGAATCGTGACAGATATGAGAAGGATGCGGAAATCATAGTGTCGAAGAAGCGAAGCTATGAGGCAGCTGCCGGGTATCCGGGAGAAAGGGTATGTGTTCACAATTTTGCATCAGCGACGAATCCCGGAGGTGGTGTGACCAAGGGAAGCTCTGCCCAGGAGGAATGCCTGTGCCGTTGTTCCACCCTGTATTTTTGTCTGAATACGAAGGAAATGTGGGCAGGCTTTTATTCTCCACACAGATATGCGCAGGATCCGATCCACAATGATGACTGCATCTATACGCCGGAAGTCATTGTATTCAAATCCGATACTGCGTCACCGTCACCACTTCCGGAAAAAGACTGGTACTCCGTTAATGTGATCACCTGTGCAGCACCGAATCTGCGTCTGCTCCCGGCCAATGGGATGAATCCCGGAGACGGTAATAAGACCGTGAAGATGACGAGAGCACAGCAGCAGGCATTGCATGAGAAGCGTCTGACCAGGATCCTGGATGTGGCCGTGGCGGGAGGCAATGAAGTGGTCATTCTGGGGGCGTTCGGATGCGGAGCTTTTGAGAATGATCCGGAGGCTGTGGCAGCTGCGTTTTCCAATGTGATCGCTCGTTACAGAAAATGTTTTAAAACCATAGAACTGGCCATTTATTGTTCCCCCAGGGATGAGCAGAATTATAATATTTTCAAACGTGAGATAGATACGACATTGCGTTGACAAATGATAAGGAAACTAGTACTATAGTACCAAACAACACGTTGGATATTGAGGGAAGTAATGGAGAAGGAACAGGGAAAGCTTATTATAATTGTATCAGTCGTATTTGCTATGGTGCTTCTGTGCATGATCTGCACCTCAGACAGTGTGCCGGAGGTAAAGTCATTACAGGAGTGTACGCCGGACGCAGTCAGCGTCTTGGATGACGGCAGGGAGCTGTACGATTTTATATTGGATCAAAACGATGATGAGACGAACTCGATCGTGTTTTATTCGACACATCAGGAGATTGTGGTGTATGCAGATGGGAAGCTGATCTATCAGCTGAATGCTGTACCCGGCATATGGGGAAATACTCCGGGCTGGACCTGGAATATTGTCAGGTTTTCAAGTAATGTGAGCAGCTTGCAGGTACAGTTCACCCCTTGTTATCCGGAAACGGCAGGCCAGCAGAAGACGTTTTATATCGGTGGCGGCTATAATAGCTATCGTTGGGTGATGCGCCGGGCAATGCCTGCCTTTCTCGTCAGCATGATGGTGATACTGGTAGGATTGTATATTAGTATTTATTGGATCGTTATCCGCTGCGGAAGCCGGATCGACGGAACCTTATTGTATCTGGGTATTTTTTCGATCCTGCTGGGAACATGGTCGGCCAATGAGACGGATGTGGCAACGCTGCTCCTGACCAACAGGCAGGGATGCTCTTATCTGGCATTTGCTACGCTCATGCTGTTGCCGATGTCCTTTATCCTGTTTGTGAAGAGCTTTCTGGAGATCAGGGATGACCGGTTTTGTAGAATTATCTGTAATGCTAATCTGGCATTGATCGTCCTGACGCATATACTGAATGCAACAGAGATATATGAGTTCCGGAGAAGCCTGTGGATGACGCATGCGTTGATTATTCTGATGATTCTATACCTGCTGGTGGTCATCTGTAGCAAAATTGCCAGAAGGCAGCTGGATCAGAGGCTGAAGGCATGTGTAGGGGCACTGCTGCTTGTATTTTTTGCTACCATTGTAGATGTGAGTGGTTATTATAAAACCAGCAATGATGTAGGTGTCTTTGGCAGAATCTCTTTCTTGATCTTTATTGTGGTGCTGGGAATAGAATCCGCCAGACAGACGGTTGCCCGGCTGAAAAAAGGTCGCAGGGTGGAGGAGCTGGAACAGTTTGCCCTGAATGATTCCATGACCGGCATGTACAATCGAAATGCTTATGATTATTTTGTGAAAAATGAGAAGGATTTTGAAGGGTATGTCATAGTGACCTTTGACCTGAATAATCTTAAGCAGTGTAACGATCAATATGGCCATAGGGTAGGGGATGAGTATATTATCAACGCGGCACATATCATAGAGGACAATTTTGAACGCTATGGGAAATGTTATCGCATTGGCGGAGATGAATTCTGCTGTATCATTCCGAAGGGAAGATATTTTAAGATAGAACGTGTGATGCATAAGATCGATCAGGATGTAGAGATCTTGAATCATAAGAACATCATTCCCGTTCCTGTGGGAATTGCCTATGGGTATGCTGTATTCACGGCGGATGATACGGATCCGGAGAAGGTGCGTGAGCGTGCAGATGAGGATATGTACCGGAATAAGAAGGCGATGAAGCAGTCCTGACCAGAGAATCTACTCGATTGTTAACCATATTATAAAAAGGTTGACAATTGAAAAACACCATGCTATTCTAACAGAGGTTTTTACAAAAGACATCTGACAGAAAGGCATGGTTTTTTATTATGACAACACAGACAACAACTCGTAGCAAGACTTATGACATGGTGTACATTGCGGTATTTGCGGTTCTGATCGCGATCTGCTCCTGGATCTCCATCCCGATGACGGTTCCTTTTACGTTACAGACTTTTGCGGTATTCCTGGCAGTCGGCGTACTGGGCGGTAAGAGAGGAAGCCTTGCGGTATTGATCTATATTTTACTGGGTGCAGTAGGAATTCCCGTATTTGCCGGTTTCTCCGGTGGTATCGGTCAGTTACTGGGCAACACCGGCGGTTACATTATCGGATTTTTATTCTCTGCACTGCTGATGTGGCTGATCGAGAAGCTGTTCGGACGTAAGACATGGGTGCTGGGTATCTCCATGGTACTGGGTCTGATCGTGTGCTATGCTATCGGAACGGTGTGGTTCATGGTTGTATATGCGCAGAATTCCGGAGCTGTCGGTCTGGCTACCGTACTGGGCTGGTGTGTAATTCCTTTCATCATTCCGGATCTGGTGAAGATCGCACTGGCACTGACACTGAGCAAGAGACTGTCTAAGGCTCTGAAGCTGAACGGACAGGAATAAAGGATACACCGGATATGGAAGTAACAACAACTTACCGGATCCGTCCGCACCACGGCATGTGCCTGTATTTTTTCGAAGGGAAGGGATACAGTGAAGGGTTCACTAAGCATATGGCGGAGGTGAAGGAATGGCTTCTGGGGAAAAACGGACCGGCATCCCTGCAGCTGGTCGGAGCGACGGATGAGATCTGCAGCGCCTGCCCCCATAATAAGGGTGGCAGCTGCGAGTCTGCGGAGAAGGTAGACCGGTATGATGCGGGTGTATTGAAATACACCGGATTAAAGGCAGGGCAGGAAATGACTTTTGCGGAATTTGAGCGGATTGTGGAAGAGAAGATTCTGCAGCCGGGATATGGCAAGGTCATCTGTGGCGACTGCCAGTGGAGAGATATCTGCCACAAATAATGAAGAGCATTCCCATGCGGGAGTGCTCTTTTGTATTACATGAGATCTGAATTCAGTGATTATATGTTGATTAAACGTGAAGAGTCGGATATAATAAAATCGGAATGTGTGAGAATACCGTTGAACATATTAGACCGGATTTGATTTTAAGGTAAGGAGGATGTAGGCTATGGAAGTATTGGCTCAAGGGAACAGACATATTGTCGATTCGGATAGCAAAGTAGATAATAATGTAGTTCGCCAAAAAGTAATGGATAGCTATCAAGATATGTTGAGCGGAAAAGGTAGAGATTACAAAGTTTTTTTCGCAGAGTTGGAAAGCAGGTATAACGGAAAATAATGTATAAAGTGCAAATTCTTCCCAAGGCGGAAGAGGATATTAGCACGAAAAAGCGCACCTCCCCCAGGTGCGCTTTTTGTGTGCGTCTATAGCCGCACTGTTACCTCACGAAGAGGTAAGCCGTATATGCAACATACAGAAGCACGCACGCAGCCCCCTCACTGCGGGTCATGCGTCTGCCGGTACGGGCGAATACGAAGAGCAGAATGGCACTGCCAAGGAGCAGTACGGTGTCGATGACGGACTCTCCGAGGACATGCAGAGGGCTGATCACCGCGGACATTCCGAGGATAAACAGGATGTTGAACAGGTTGGAGCCGATGGCATTGCCCAGCGCCAGCCCGCTGTCTCCCTTTTTCGTGGCAACGATGGAGGTCACCAGCTCAGGCAGGGAGGTGCCGATGGCGATAATGGTCAGTCCGATGAAATTCTGGCTGACACCAAAATTCGTAGCTATGATGCAGGCTTTATCTACCACCAGATCCCCACCGAAGATAACGGCAGCGAGACCTCCGGCAATATACAAAAGGCTGCGGGGAAGAGAGAGGATCTTGCCGGGTTCGCCCTCTTCTCTGTTTTTCCGGGCAGAATAGATCATAAATCCCAGATATACGATCATGCCAAGCAGCAGGACTGCACCCTCAATGCGGCTTAAGCTGCCATCTAAAAACATCAGACATAATACGACGGTTACCAGGATATTTAACGGCATATCCCGCTTCAGGATCTCTCCGTGGGGCATAAAGCTGTGCAGGAATGCGCAGATACCTACCACCACCAGCCCGTTGAAGATATTCGAGCCGACGACATTACTGATGGCGATATCATTACTGCCAGCCAGGGCAGCATTGATGCTGACGGAAGCCTCCGGCGCGCTGGTGCCCATGGCCACGATGGTCAGTCCGATGATGACGCTGGGGACCTTCAGGATCCCCGCCAGGGAGGAGCTTCCCTCCACGAAAAAGTCTGCACCTTTGATCAGAAGTATAAATCCTACGAGTAACAATATGTATTCCATAAGCTGTCCTTTCCTGCAGCAAGCGTCTGTATTCTTAGAAAAAAGTATAAAAATAGAGACTTTTACCGCATCAAAAATGATCGATAAAAGTCTCGTTGCTTACAATAATAACCGGTCCGACGGACGTGATGACGATTATCATTCCGGACAGCTGCCTGTATCATTCGATTACCATTCCAGGCTACCATTCTATCAGAAACCATCCGGGAACTACTCCCTCTTAACTGTGCCCTCATTCTACAAAAAAGGACAAGCACTGTCAACAGACTTTGTAAATCTTGACACTATTTTAACATGAACTCCACCTTCACGGGATCATGGTCGGAGTAGGAATAGCCGGTGTTTACATTCTCGTAGGACAGGCACTCGATATTGTCGGAGATAATGAATCCGTCCAGTGTCACAGTATAAGTAACACCCGGAACATATTCCATATCTGCATTACGGGCGCTGTTCCAAAGGGCTGCCTGCTCCTCTTCGGTCAACAGATCCAGACAGAAGGTAAAATGTTCTGGAAGATCACTTCTGGGAAAAGGAAATGCCCAGGACTCACAGCTCTCCGCATCCTCTTCGGAAGCCTTCAGGTCGTGGTTAAAGTCGCCGCCGCAGAGCACATAATTGCCGGCTTCGTATTCTTTTGCCATATCATTGCACAGCATCTCAATCTGTCCCTTGCGGATCTCATCGCTGTTGCCGTAAGCGGACATATGCAGATTGAAGATCACCAGCTTTTTCCCGTTGTCCACCGGGATCCGGGAGACACTGTAGCAACGGTCCAGATCGAAGAACTTGCTGAAGGAAGTGGATATGGGGAAGCTTCTGCGCAGGGCGGAAGACACCGGATATTTCGAGAACAGTCCGAGTCCTGCCCTGCTGCTGCCGTGGGGCTGTGTAAACGGATAGAACAGGAAGGCGGAATCATAATTCTGCGCAAATACAGTAGTATATTCCGGCAGAATGTTGCGCAGCATCTCGTACTCATCCGTATGATAGCTTCTGGTGGCATCCAGATCGATCTCCTGGATCAGTGCAAAATCCGGGTCTAATGACTTCACCAGCTCTCCCGCACCGTTTATGGCATACTGTACGGTCTCAGGGCTCTCCGCCCAGGAGGAGGTACCGCCGTCCATGAAGAAGCTATAATCCGGCAGATAAGCACCGAAACCGATGTTGTAGGTCACTGCGGAATATTCCGTATCCGTAGCCAGCACCGCAGCCGCACCTGTGGTGGTATCGTCGACCGGTGCCTCCACCACCAGTTCCTGATTGTCCTCGATCCTGTAATAACTGGCATAGAGGTAGACGATGTAAGCCAACAGTGCGAGGATGAGGATCCCCAGCACGATACACATGGTTTTTAATAACGTTTTACATAAATTTTTCTTTTTCATATCCTTATTTTAACAAGCCTTGCGGGAAATGGCAAATGTTAAAATTTCTATGAGAAATAGGCACTCGCATGCTGTTTTTGCATTTAATATACGAATGGGACTTGTACCTGTCATTATAGTGAATAATGTTTCAGTAATGTTGTAATAATGTTTATATAATGTCATATATTATTTAAAGTCCTTATCCTAGTGTATCATAGGCAGAAATGCAAATAAATTTTCACCTATGATGTAATTGTAATGTTGTTGTAATGTTTAGTAATGTTTGATATAGTTATCGGGAGTTTGACACTTCTTTTTTTTAGCGTTCTGATGTAAATCCTTTATTTAAGCCATTTATGGCTTATTTTTTTGTCAAATTTTATGATTTTATACGTGCTTTTTTGTACTGGTTATAGTTAGTTAGAATTAACTGGGAGGTTCACTTATGTATATCAATATTACAGGCAGTAAAGATAACAAGGATGTTTACATTACACAGTCCTACTGCAAAGACAACGGTAAAACTTCTTCCCGCATCTACAAAAAACTCGGAAAATACAATGATCTTCTGGCACGGTTTTCCGGAAACGAAGCCGCCATGATGGACTGGGCGAAAAAAGAAGCGAAAAAAACTCTGCTCTACAACCAACGCAGGGAAAAAGTTACGGTTTCCTTTTCCTCGCTTGCCCGTATCCCACTGGACGAAGAGCGGCTCTTCAACGTCGGCTATCTGTTCCTGCAGCAGCTCTGCACCGAACTGCGGCTCGACAACATCTGCAGAAATATCCGTAACCATCACAGGTTTACTTACGATTTCCATGCTATCCTTACGGATCTGATCTATGCAAGGATCCTTTCCCCTTCCAGCAAGCTCAGCAGTTTCTCTTACTGCCAGTCCCTTCTGGAAGCGCCAAAGTATTCCCTGCAGAATCTTTACCGTTCCCTTTCCGTTCTCGCAGAAGAATCGGATTACATTCAGGAAGAGCTTTACCAGAACTCCAACTTTGTCCATCCGCGTAACTCAAAAATTCTTTACTACGACTGCACCAACTATTATTTTGAGATTGAAGCGGAAGATGGCATGAAAAAGTATGGAAAAAGCAAGGAACACAGACCAAATCCTATCGTGACCATGGGACTTTTCATGGATGCAGACGGCATCCCCCTTTCCGTTGACCTATATCCCGGAAACCAGAACGAGCAGCTTACCCTGAAGCCTCTGGAGACGAAAGTGATCCGGGATTTTAACTGCAGCGAGTTTATCTTCTGCTCCGATGCCGGGCTTGGCAGTAAGGGCAACCGCTTTTTTAACAGCTTTGGAAACAGGTCTTATGTGATCACGTATTCCCTGAAAAAAATGAAAAAGGAAGAACGTGAACTGGCGCTCCTTCCAACACAGTTCAAGGTTCCGGGATCAGACAAGTTCATAGACATATCCACGCTGGATGAAACCGACCCCGAAGTATATAACACCGTTTATTACAAAGAATACCCCATTGTCACGGGAGATATGGACGAAACTGTTATCATCACCTACTCTCCGAAATACAAAGCATACCAGCAGAGAATCCGGGCCGGTCAGATTGAACGCGCCATCAGGATCATGCAGTCCCCGGATAAAGCCAGAAAAGGGAAAAATCCAAACGATCCTTCCCGTTTCATTCAAAAAACAGCAGTTACCAACGATGGTGAAATCGCACAGAAGCAGGTTTACCAGTTGGATGAGGAACGCATTCGTGAAGAGGCCATGTATGATGGTTTCTATGCTGTTGTAACAAACCTGGACGGTGATGTCCGAGAGATTATCAACATCAACAAACGCCGCTGGGAGATTGAAGAAAACTTCCGGATCATGAAAACAGAATTCGAAGCAAGACCTGTTTTTGTAAGGCGGGAAGACAGTATAAAAGCCCACTTTATAACCTGTTACATTAGCCTTCTGGTTTACCGTCTGCTGGAAAAGAAACTGGGAGAAGGATTCACCTGCAGCGAAATTTTGAAAGCCCTCCGGGAAATGAATGTAACCCTGCTGTCCAAAGACAGTGGCTACATTCCCTCCTACAAACGCACGAAACTGACAGACGCCCTGCACACAGCCTTCGGGTTCCGAACGGATTACGAATTCATCTCAAAGGCAGATATGCGGGCGATTATCAAAGAAACGAAACAGAAAAAAATAGCACAATTTCAAAAATAGTACATATCGATGCAAAAACCAAAACAGCCATACCACAGATAAACACTGGGGGGCATGGCTGTTTTTGGCTCTATAAAGTGTCAAAGATGGGATTTTAACAAGCCTTTCAGAAAATGGCAAATAGGAATATTTTATTTGTTATTTGTGTGGTCTTATGCTAAACTGATGCTGGACGATATTTGGCATCAAAGCTTATAAAAGGAATCATTTCGTATCGGAAAGATACAGAAGGAGGAATTTTATGAGTGAAATTGTAATCAGAGATGTGAAAACTTTTGTCACCGCCCCCAGGGGGATCAACCTGGGGGTTGTGAAGGTAGAAACATCGGAGCCGGAGCTGTACGGCTATGGCTGTGCCACTTTTACGTGGAGACACAAAGCGGTGGTAACCGCAGTGGAGGAGTATCTGAAGCCTCTGTTTGTGGGAAAAAACGTACAGAACATCCAGGAAATCTGGCAGTCTATGATGGGCAGCTCCTATTGGAGAAACAGTGCGGTATTGAACAACGCTATGTCCGGAGTAGATGAGGCATTGTGGGACATCAAGGGCAAACTGGCGGGAATGCCGGTCTATGATCTGCTCGGGGGAAAATGCAGAGAAGGAATTGCCCTGTACCGGCATGCCGACGGAAAAAACTGGGAAGAAGTCAGAGAATGTATTTATGGTTATGTGGAAGAGGGATATCGATATATTCGTTGTCACATGGGGCTCTATGGTGGTAACCTTGACAGCAGACAGGTGCTGGTAAAGCCGGAAAATGCACCGGAAGGCGCCTATTATAACCCGAGACTGTATATGCAGAGCGTTGTAGAGCTTATGGACAAGGTTCGAACGGAATTCGGATGGAATCTGGAGATCATGCATGATGTCCATGAGAGACTATCTCTGGCAGATACTCTGACATTTGCCAGAGAGATGGAAGCATTCAAATTGTTCTTCCTGGAGGATTGCGTGAGACCAGATCAGGGAGAATATCTTAGATATCTGAGAGAACAGACAAGTGTACCGCTGGCAATCGGGGAACTGTTCACTAACCAGACGGAATGGCGGACGATCATTCAGAACCAGTGGATCGACTTTATCCGGGTACACTTAAGTGATATCGGAGGCATCACTCCTGCTGTCAGACTGGCTCATTTTGCAGATGTATATCAGGTGCGTACTGCATGGCATGGTCCCAATGATCTGTCGCCGATCGGAATGGCGGCGCAGATGCACTTGGATCTTGCGATGCCTAATTTTGGTATTCAGGAATTCTCCGGCTTTGAGGATGCGGAGCGGGAAGTATTCCCCGGCTGTCCCGAAGTCCGGAACGGTTACGCTTATTTAAGCGGTGCGCCTGGAATCGGAACCGGATTTGATGAGAAATTAGCAAAAAAATATCCTGCAAACGAAAATGTGAATTTTGGCTGGCTGTTCAGCCGTCTGCCGGATGGCACGCCGGTCAGACCGTGATGAGAAGATAAAAGTATAAAATTATAAAGAAATGAAAAGAGTAAGAAAACGTTTAATGCTGACCGTATGCGCTATGGTACTGCCTCTTGCGGTGACGCTGATCATATATAATATTTATTCTATGACAGCGCTGAACCGGCAGGCTGCCCAGAGCGCAGCCGGTACCGGCTATATTTACGAACAGTTTTATGAGAAAGATATTAAAACGGTCGAGTCTTATATGATTTCGGAAATGGTGGGAAATGATTTCCGGAGACTCAATTATCCGTTGGAGTCATTACAGGCCTATCTGTGTGGGCAGAGCATTCTGGAAGATTTTACAAAATATCTGACTTCGGATGTGGATGGACTGGTGGCATTGGAATTCTATTCGGAGAGTAATGATCTGGTCCGGATCAAGCATGCCACAGGTACTCGCTATGAGCAGACCAAACAGTCCAGAATACGCCGGGCCGTATATGAGGAGATGAAGCAGGGGGAACTGAATAATGACTGGTATGTGATTCCGGTGGGGGATGATTATTTCCTGATCCGGATTCTGAAATACGGTTCTGTGTATGTCGGTGCGGTCATGGATTTTGACCAGTTTATGAAGCCCTCCGCGGAAGATGGGGGAAGCACGTCTTATCTGGTCTATGCAACGCAGGACGGACAGGCGTTGAATCAGGAAAATCTGCTGGAAGAAAAACAGATCGATCTGAAACAGAATTCCAAGGGCTATTACATTACGGGAAAAGGAATGGAACGATACCTTGTGGTGTATGAGCAGCTGCCTTATGGAGACCTGCTGCAGTATTACATCAGTCCCTATGGAAGCTTCTGGAGTTATATGGGAGCTTTGCAGTGGTTCCTGCTTTTTTGCAGCTTTATTTTTATTCTGCTGATCCCGATCTTGTATTTTTATATGTACCGTTTCTTCGTAGCACCCTTAGAGGGACTGAAGGCTACTATGGAAGAAATCGCCGAGGGTGACCTGAACGCTCATGCGGAGGAAAACAGCGATGTGGAGGAATTCCGCCTGATGGCGACCACCTTTAATCACATGATGGATCAGATCCAGAAGCTGAAGATCGATGCCTATGAGCAGGAGCGCAGGATTCAGAATGCTACGATTCAGTATTTACAGATTCAGATCCGCCCACACTTTTTCCTGAACTGCCTGAAGAATTTCTATGCGCTGGCGGAGCAGAAGGAATACCGCTCCATTCAGGAACTGACTCTGGCGCTGTCTTCTTATCTCAGAAAAGTGATCGCTTATGAGGAAGATACCATCAGTGTCCGGAAAGAGATGGAGAGCGTGGAATCCTACCTGAAACTGTCACAGCTGGGATTGTCCGTACCGGTGAATTACAGCATCGCCGTGGACGAAAAACTGGAAGAATTTCAGATCCTGCCGTTGTCGGTGCTGACTTTCGTGGAGAATGCAGTGAAATATGGTGTACAGTCCCAAAAAACACTGCTCATCAGTATCCGGGTATCGCTACTCCCTGGAGAGACGCCGGAGGATACGTATGTGTGTATTACGATTCTGGACAACGGTCCCGGTTTCCCGGAAGATGTGCTGCATGTTCTGAACAAGGGAGAATTCGCGGAAGAGAAGAGCTCGGGGATCGGTATTCAGAATGTCTGGAAACGTATGAAAATACGTTATGAGGAAAAAGCAACAATATTATACAGCAACTCGAACGGAGCTTGCGTGGAGATGTATTTACCCTATGGAAAAGATGAATGTATTAATAGTAGATGACCAGATCAATGTGGTAAGCGGTGTCATGTTTGGGGTGCATTGGGACCGTCTGGGGATTTCGCAGGTATACAAGGCATATAATGCCTATGAAGCAAAACAGGTACTGCTGGAGAAGCAGGTGGATATCATGCTGTGCGACATTGAAATGCCGGTGGAAAACGGGCTGAGCCTGTTGGCTTGGTGCAGAAAGCAGGAAATGGATGTGGAGACCATTTTTCTGACGGCACATGCGGACTTCCTGTATGCCAAGGAGGCCGTGGCGCTGGGGAGCTTTGACTATATTTTACAGCCAGCGAGATATGAAGAGATCGAGGATGCCGTCGGAAGAGCGGTGGAGAAGATCCGGATGAAACAGCGGGTCAACGAGGACTCCCGCTACGGACAGCTGCTGAAGAACAAAAAGGGATTTGTCCTGGGGGCAATGTTAGCGGATCTGTTCTCGGAGGAGAAGGATGACGTGGAAATAGCAATGCGGAACCTTGGAGAAATGGGGATCCGTGTGGCGGAAAATTCCAGACTGTGCCTGATGGATGTGGTTCGTTGGGGAAAGGGACTGGAGAACTGGGATCAGACGTTGTTATATGATACGATCTCCAATGTGCTGGAGGAACTGTTCTACCCTTACGCATGGAAAGCACTCCTTTGTCAGCAGGAAAAGGGAATCTATTATGTGCTTCTGTGCACTGACAGTGCGGCAGAGTTGAATGAAGAATCCATGTATCATCAGATGGAGCGTTTTCAGATCATGTTTCAGAAATTTTTCGATTGTGGCTTTGCCATATATTACGGCGCATTGGAGAATCGGCAGGCGGTCCGGGAGCTAGTGCGGGCCCTGAAAAAAGCCGACCAGAACAATGTGGGACGCAAAGAAGGAATCTACAATGTGCAGGAGAGTAAGCAGAAGGAACGGGAAGCCGAGGAACACTACTGCGGGAACTGGGTACAACTTCTGGAAAATGAACTGTACGATACCGTGGTAAAGGATGCTTCGGATACCTTACAGAGACTGGCGGCGGAGGATCAGCTGAATTCCAAAAATCTAATGCGGTTTTACCAGAAGATCATGGGTGTGATCTATCTGGTACTCCAGAAATTAAATATGGATATGGAGCAGTTGTTTCCGGAGGAAGAGACCATGCAGCGTGTCATGTCCGCCTATACATACACGGAAGATACGTTATGGCTGGTAAAATATGTAACGGCGAGACTACATGAACTGCGGAATACGGAGTCGGGGAAGGAGACTCAGATCGATGAGATATTCCAATACATCCGCAGCCACATGGATGAGGATATCAAGAGGGATGATATTGCCGATGCGGTGCACCTGAATGCCAATTATATTTCTGCGTTGTTTAAAAACAAAACGGGAATGTCATTAAAAGAATATATTATCTCAGAGAAAATGACGCTTGCCCGGAACATGGTCCGGGAGACGGCGTTACCCATCAGTGTGATCGCCATGAAAGTGGGATATACCAACTTTTCCCATTTTTCCCAGAGCTATAAGAAGATCAACGGGGTCTCACCTACGGAGGATCGGGAAGAGACTGGGCACACAACCGAATAGTTTTTCAAAATGTCACATTTTTTACAATAGAATGTGACATTTTTGATATTCTGGAAGGCGGAAAGTAAAAAAACATATTTTTTTGACACAAACAACATTTTTAACAGATAGATACGATCGTGGGATTTTTTTATAATGAATTCATCATCAACGAAGACCTACGAAAGGAGAGGAAATTTATGAAAATGAAAAAGTTATTGGCAACAGGATTTGCTACCGCGATGGCAGTAACGACTCTTGCAGGATGCGGATCTGCCGCAGATAACAACGCTTCACAGAGCGCAGGCACAGACAGTGCGGCAGGAAGCACACAGGTAGCAGCGTCAAATGACGATGTGACCACCATTACCATTTATGCGTACAACAATTCCACCACGGAGGCTGCGGAAAAGGTTGCAGCAGCGGTAAGCGAGATCACAGAGCCCGCCATTGGCGTAAAAGTAAACCTTCTGACCGGCGTAAGCTCAGAGCAACTGAATCTGGCACTGGCTTCCGGAGAAGACCTGGATCTGTTCTTTGCAATGCCTTGGCAGGTATCAATGTCCACCATGGCAGCTACGAACCAGATCATTGCACTGGACGACCTGTTAGCAGAATATGCACCGGATGTATTGTCCGGTATCTCCGAGGATGACTGGCGGTGTTCTACCGTATCCGGAAGTATCTACGGAGTGCCAATGAATAAGGATAAGGCACAGGGCCGTGGTTTTGAAATGGTAAAATCCATTGCGGATGAACTGGGAATCGACTACTCCACTCCCTGGACCTACGAAGATCTGGATGCCAACCTGAGAAAAGTAAAAGAAGCATATCCGGATATGTATCCCCTGGTTCCCAACGGCGGAACAATGATCTATCCGGCATGGGCATGTGACGTGCTGAGCGATGATCTGGGCGTACTGGAAAATGCACTTTCCGACAGTACCCAGGTAGTGAATTTCTACGATACAGATTCCTTCAAGGAATATTGCAAGTGGGTATACCAATGGGCACAGGAAGGTCTGATGATGCCGGATGCAGTCAATACCACAGAAGGGTATCAGGAATTCTTCAACTCAGGTGTCGGTTTTGGTACTTTCACTTCCTTCAAGGCAGGATTTGAAGCAGAAGAGACCAGAAAATGCGGTAAAGACATCGTAGTAGTACAGATGGAGAACGGTGCACCCCATTCTACCACAAGCATGGTAAATGCAAGCTGGTGTATTGCTAATAACAGCAAGAACCCCGAAAAAGCAATGCAGATGCTGAATCTGATGTACACCAACCCCGAAGTATCCAACCTGTTAGTCAACGGTATCGAAGGCGACAACTGGGTATTTGCAGATGAGAGCAAGGGTGTGATCACCTATCCAGAAGGTGTGGATTCTTCCAATACTTCATACTCTTCCGTAGGTTGGGCTTGGCCTAATGAACAGATTACCTATGTATGGGAAGGTGATGAGCCCGATGTATGGGAACAGCTGGGTGAGTTCAACAAAAACGCACAGTCCTCTCCTGCAAAAGGATTTGTATGGGATAACTCCGGAGTACTGAATGAAGTAACCGCATGCAACAACGTAGTAGAGAAATATCGTGCAGGTCTGCTGACCGGATGTCTGGATCCTGAGACAGCTATCCCCCAGATGAATCAGGAACTGGAAGCAGCAGGCATCAACACCATCATTGAAGCAAAACAGGCACAGCTGGATGCATGGCTTGCAGAGCAGAACTAAAGCACTACAAATCATAAAAATAATCGTCCAAACCTAAAATATAAGCTTTGAAGCCAAAAGAGGTCCCGCCAGTTCTTTAGTGGGACCTCTTTCAAAAGAAAGGAACAGGTAATACTCATGAATAAGAAGAGTACTTTCGTAAAATGGAGACGTTATCTTCCTTTATATCTCATGTTGATCCCCGGTGTTGTATACATTTTTATCAACAACTATATCCCCATGGCGGGACTAATCATGGCATTTGAAAAATATGATTACAAACTGGGAATGTTTAAGAGCCCGAAGATCGGACTTGACAACTTTACTTATCTATTTGCCACAAAAGATGCACTGAATATTACCAGAAACACATTATTATATAATGCAGTATTTATTATCCTGGGGAATATCTTGGCCATTACGGTAGCAGTTCTGTTAAATGACGTGAGATCCAAGACGAAGAAAAAAATATATCAGACGCTGATTCTGATCCCTTATCTGATCTCCACAGTCATCGTCAGCTATATTGTATATGGCTTTTTAAATACACAGAACGGATTCATTAATAACTCTATTTTGGAGCCTTTGGGCAAGAATGGTATCGCCTGGTATTCACAGCCAAAGTATTGGCCTTTTATTATTACATTTGTCTATCTATGGAAAAATTTCGGCTACAGCAGCATCATCTATTTCGCAACGGTGGTGGGAATCGACAAGACCTATTATGAAGCGGCGGTGATTGACGGAGCTACCAGATGGCAGCAGGTCAGATATGTGACACTATCCAGTCTGAAACCCACAATCATCACGCTGGTGCTGATGTCCATCGGACGTATTTTCTATTCAGACTTCGGCCTGTTTTATCAGGTACCCATGAACAGCGGAGCCTTGATCGATGTGACTAATACGATCGACACTTATGTATATCGTGGACTAACAACACTGAACAACGTGGGTATGTCGGCGGCAGCAGGCTTCTATCAGTCCATCGTTGGATTCATTCTGGTACTGACCGCCAATATGATCGTCCGCAAGGTCAGCCGTGAAAATGCACTGTTTTAAGGAGATGAGATTATGGTTATAAAAGATACCAAATACCAGGTCGTGATCAATACCGTATTAATTATATTGTCTCTGATGTGTGTCATGCCGTTTATACTGTTGCTCAGTTCTTCCATCACTTCAGAGACAGCACTGGTGAAGACAGGCTACCGGTTCTGGCCCACGGAGATCGACCTGTCCGCCTATAAATATTTGCTGATGGACAGTACCTCCATTGTCAGAGGCTACGCAATATCCTTTTTCGTGACAATTGTGGGAACACTGACGAGCCTGATGCTGACTACTTTATACGCTTACCCGTTGTCCAGAAAAAATCTGCCAGGAAGAAATATTTTTGCCTTTTATATTTTCTTTACCATGTTGTTCAACGGTGGACTAGTGCCTGGCTACATGATGTGGACACAGATGTTCCATATTAAAAATACGATATTTGCTCTGATCGTTCCCGGTTTGTTGTTAAACGCATTTAATGTCATTATGATGCGTACATACTTTACGACAAACATCCCGGAGGAAGTCCTCGAAGCGGCAAGGATCGACGGTGGCGGAGAACTCTACATCCTCACTAAAGTAGTGCTTCCTATGTCAAAACCCATTATCGTGACGTTGGTACTGCTGATCGGACTGTCTTACTGGAATGACTGGCTGAATGGTCTGTACTATGTGAACCGGGATAATCTGTACAGTATTCAGGTATTGCTGAAGAAGATGATGGATGATATTGAGATGATAAAAAAGGCTTCCGCAGCCGGAGCAAGTACCATGAAGATGCCCTCCATTTCCATTCGTATGGCAGTGGCGGTTATGGGAGCACTGCCTATCATGTGTGTCTACCCATTCTTCCAGAAGTACTTTGTCAAAGGTATTGTCATCGGAGCAGTAAAAGGATAAATAAGGAGGAAACGGAATGAGCTTTCGCAAAGATTTTGTTTGGGGCGCGGCAACAGCAGCTTACCAGATTGAAGGAGCCGCTTATGAGGACGGCAGAGGAGAATCCGTTTGGGATGTGCATTGCCATGACACGCGTAAGAACCCAGAAGGAAAACAGAATATTTTAGACGGAGAGACAGGTGATGTGTCTTGTGATTTTTACCATCATTATGAGGAAGACATTCAGAGAATGAAGAATATGGGACTGAAAGCATTCCGCTTTTCCATCAGCTGGTCCAGAGTATTGCCAGACGGTACGGGACGGGTGAATGAAAAAGGACTGCAGTTTTACAGTGATTTGGTGGATGCTTTGCTAGAGGCGGAAATTGAACCCTGGGTTACTTTATTTCACTGGGATTTTCCCCAGCAATTACAGATTCGCGGGGGATGGCAGAATCCCGAGAGCCCCGAGTGGTTTGCAGAATATACGAAGGTAATCGTGGACAGACTCTCCGACAGAGTGTCCCACTGGATGACGTTAAATGAGCCCCAGTGCCATCTGATTATCGGACACGTGCAGGGAAGCTGTGCTCCGAAGTTACGGCTCACCGAGCCGGAGTATCTGCTGGCAATCCATAATCACCTGAAAGCCCACGGCAGAGCGGTGCAGGTCATCCGAAAATACGCGAAGAAAAAGCCCGAGATCGGTGTGGCATTCTGCTTCGGAAGTTCGGTGCCTGTAAGCAACCAACCTGAGGATGTGAAAGCAGCAAGAATTGCCACCCTGCGGGAAGATACGAAGGACCTGTGGGCAGTCTCCTGGTGGCTGGATCCCGTCATTTTAGGACATTATCCGGAGAAAGGCATGGAAGCCTATGGCGAGAATTGCCCGGAGGAGTTACGGAATCCGGAAGACCTGAAACTGATCTCGGAACCGTTGGATTTCCTGGGAATCAATGTCTACCAGAGCGGACGAGTGGAATCGGATGGTCAGGGGGGATATCGCGAGGCGAAGAATCCCTGCGGAGCACCGGTGACTGCAATGAAGTGGCAGGTGACACCGGAGAGTCTGTATTATGTACCGAAGTTCCTGCAGGAAAAATACAAACTTCCCATCGTAATTACGGAGAACGGACTGTCCTGTCCCGACTGGGTATTCCTGGACGGTAAGGTTCATGATCCTATGCGAATCGACTTTATGCACCGCTATTTAAGCTGTCTGAAAAAAGCGGCAGAGGAGGGAACTGATATCTGGGGTTATTTTGCCTGGTCAGCTATCGATAACATGGAGTGGAACAACGGTTATACGGAGAGATTCGGACTAATCTATGTGGATTACACCACTCAAAAGAGGATCCTTAAGGACTCCGCATACTGGTACCGCGAGGTGATTGAATCGAACGGTGAAAATCTGTAAACGAACATAAAAAAGAGACTGCTATTTTGATATGCAGTCTCTTTTTTGATGCACCAGACACTTGCCATATTTATTGGAAAAGGGGTATTATGATAAATATAAATAATAAGGAGGCTGATCCCATGAGGCCGATACCGGTGATCGGGGATCCGGAGCGCTATATAGACAGTGCGTTTGTGGATTCCGCGTTTATAGAATTGAAAAGTTGTGATCTGTGGGATGTGAAAATGCTGTATCCGATCCTGCATATGGACCATGCGGAAGAGAAGTGCTTCGTCCGTAAGGAGATGTATGAGAGGCTGGTGAAGGCGGCGGGGAATCTGCCGGATGGTTACCGGTTCCGCATCTGGGATGCCTGGCGCCCCTTTGCGCTGCAGCATGAATTGTTTGAAAAGTATTCTGTGGACATCATCCGGGATTTTCATTTAGAAGAGTTGCCGGAGGCAAAAAGGAGAGCTGCGATCTGCAAATTTGTCTCGGACCCGGTACCGGATACAAAGGTGCCTCCCGCCCATACCACCGGAGGAGCCATTGATCTGACGCTTCTGGATCCGGAGGGCAGAGAGCTTCCTATGGGATGTGGATTCGATGCTTTTACGGATAAGACCTGTGCAGCGTATTTTGAGGCACCGGAGCATGTACAGAGTGCTTTGGACGAGCAGGTTCGTGAAAACCGCCGTCTGCTTTATTATGCTATGATAGATGCGGGATTTACCAATCTGCCGTCGGAATGGTGGCATTATGATTACGGTGACCGGTTCTGGGCATATTACATGCGGAAGCCCGCAATCTATGAGGGCGTATTTACGAGGGAGGAAATTCATGGATAATCAGAAACAAAAGAAGAAAAAAAGTGTGATGGACACGCTGTCCGCCACTATGGTACTGGTGCTGATCGCACTGTTGCTGGTGTTTGTTGGATATACGTATCTGGCACTGAAGAACGGTTACACGCTGGATGACCTGATCGACAATATCGTGGGGAATCTCATCGGTGTGCTGGCGGCATTTCTGTTATTCGATATACTGAACAACAAGCTGACCCAGGATGCCTACGCCAGAGAGACCTCCCAGCAGATCACCAAGACGCTGATGGGAGAGCCGGAGATCCTGGATTCTTTCAGCGATGAAGATAAAAAGACTTTCCTGAAATCCACCATTACCTCCATGATAAAGGATGAAGATGCGGTGGATATGCTATCTACCAATATGGAGAAATATTTTGACAGGGCAAGAGGCGCCAGGATTCGGAAAATGTTCGATTACACGATCAATCTGGAGCCGAATCTGACAGAGGAATATGTAAAAGCCGGTTTCCCCGGAGCCATAGACGGAAAGTATTACCTGATCGATGAGGAATTGAAGTTCAGCGTAAAGTGTCTGGGAGGAACAGACGAGAACTACACGGGCGATGTGATCAGACTCGGTTTCGCCTATGATAAAAAGAGTCTGGATGGTGGATTGCTGGAGACCGGACAGGATGCGGATTTCACCAAGAGCATTTTCAATGAGGATCTGGTGGTGGAACCGGAAGCCGTGGACTTCATCAACAGTATTCCCGCGGACAAGGTCCGGGATGTGATCAATGACCTGTTCATGCCGATTTTGCGAATTGACAACAGCGGAGATAATGACGACGAAGCGCAGTTCGAAGTAGAGCGAAAGAGCAACGGATTTATCCTGAAATTCAAGTTGGATTTTGACCGGAATGAGGCAAGCGGGGAGCATCTGGTCAGCATCTATTTCAAGATGCCCCGGGTATGGAACTCTATTTTCGAGGTGACTCTGGTGGATCCGACCAAGGAGCCCCATATCAAGCTGAAATACAAGAATGGAATGGATGTCACTATGTATTCCTATCTCAATAAGGAAAGCGCTGCCAATGTCGGAGCCTGCATCCAGAGAGCCGGACTCTATGACATTGCGATCAAGGACGAGTGGATCTACCCCAAGAGCGGCGTGATCTTTCATATTAAAAAGGCATAATTTGCCAATAAATGTAATTGCAATCAAAGAACTTCTATGCTATTGTGGATATAAAGCATAGAAGTTTTTTTATGCATCTAATTAATTCTTATATATGTATGATTCGAGTTTTTAATCCCAACTTTTATTGAAAAATGACCTTATTTGACCGGAAGCAATATTTGTAAGAATTACAGATATTCAGCCATAAATATTATATAAGTACATTAACGAAGGAGGAAAATTTAATGCAAAGCAGAATGAACAATACTGGTTATTTTGTGGCAGTAGATGGACCTAATGGAAGTGGAAAGACCACAGTAATTAATGCAATAGCAGAAAAACTGGGTTTGATGGGGTATAAAGTAAAAGTGACGAGGGAACCGACAAATTCTATATTGGGAGAATTTGTGCGAAAATATGCAGAAGGACACAAGGGATTAAGCACTGCATGTATGGTAACGGCAGATCGATACGAACATATTAAAAATGAAATTGAACCTATGCTTTATGATGGCAACATTGTCATTACAGACCGTTATATTTTATCATCATTGATATTGCAAAGAATGGATGGAGTGAATGCTGATTATATAATGGATTTAAACGCACTGATAATACGTCCGGATCTTCAAGTTACGATTATGGCTGATGTGGGGACTCTTCAGAAAAGATTATCTGATCGTGCTGAACTAACAAGGTTTGAAAAGAATAATCGATCGGATGAAGAACTGTATTATATGGAAAAAGGAATAGAAATATTGAAGAAAAATGGAATATCGGTTTTAGAAATAAATAACTGTACCGAATTGGATAAAAATGTAGATACTATCGTTGAACATATTGTAAAAGAGGTGAAAAGGAAATGAAAAAATGTATTCTTATTAATTCGCCTATATTTTGGGATGCTGCCGCAGAAGGAGAAAACTATCTTTCACCGCTTGGACTTGGATATATAGCTACATATGTAGAGAAGGCCGGGATTCAGGTTGAAATACTGGATGCTGTGAAACAAAGAAAGTCGGTAGAAGATATTGTTAAATATATAGAGGAGAAACAGCCGGATTATGTCGGAATAAATATTTTTACCCAAAACTATAAATTGGTAAAGGCTATTTGCGAGCAGACCAAGGTGAAATGTGAGTGGTTTATTGGTGGACTGGTAGTGGGCAGCATTTATGAGGAAATTGTAAAATGGAATCTTAAGAACAGAATGAATATTATTATAGGTGATGGCGAATATATTATTCCAACAATTATTTTAGATAACAAAAAGGTAGAACCAATTAAAAAAATTGAAAATATAAAAGTTTTTAGAGTAGATGCAGAATCAGAATTTTTTCCAAGAGATATTTCAGATATTGTATTGAATAGAAAATTTTTCCACGATGAAATAATAAAAAATCATTATGGCGAAAGAGAAATAGCAATGGTAACATCGAGAGGATGCATTTACAACTGTGCTTTTTGCGGAGGGGCAAGAAGTGTGAACGGAGGGATTCCTGTCAGAATTAGATCAGAACAAAGCATTGTGAATGAAATCAACGATATATTAAAGATGTATCCGGAGGTGAAAAGTATCAGGGTTTTGGATGATTTATTTCTGAGTAATAAACAGCGTATTAAACAGGCAATACATGTATTTTCAAAATATCCGCAGTTGAGTTGGAGAGGAATGGCGCATGTGCTTTCTTTAAAGCCAAATTTAGATGATATAGAAAAACTGAAAGGGGCTAATTGCAGAGAACTATTTATGGGAATAGAATCCGGATCAGAATCCATGAGAAAAAAGATCAACAAAGTAGGAAGTATTGGAGATGTTATAGAAGTGGCTCAAAAAATTTTGCAGGAGGGTATTGACTTAAAAGGATATTTCATTTATGGTTTTCCACAAGAGACGGAATGTGATTTCCAACAAACATTTGAACTGGCAAGAAAAATTAGCAATATTTCACAGACAACAGAGGGCAATTTTAGGACGAGTGTTTTTCAATTCAGACCATATCATGGAACAAAGTTGTATAATGACATTGTGTCTGAGAAGGGAATTGTCCATGAATGTGAATTTAATGACATAATAAGTAAATTCAAGGGAAGAAACCAATTTAACTTTGATTTTGGTAACTATAGCGAAGTTTCAGATGAAATTTTGAACCAATATATTATCAAAACACAAGAGATAGGGGAAGGAAATGCTTGAAGATATACGGATGTGTAGTAAATGCGGATTATGCAATAATCAAAGACCATTGTTGGATTCGGAAAGACCGTGTCAGGTTTTTTGGGTTGGACTGTCTGCTAAAAAAATTACATCTGAAGAGGAAACACCTTTATCAGAGCAGACAAATACTGGAAAACTGATACAAAAGATAGAAGAGATGTGTAATGAAGTGAGTACTTATAAAACCAATCTGGTAAAGTGTCTTCCGCTTACGGAACAACAGAAATTGCGTTATCCCAGCAAAAAAGAAATGGATAAATGTTTTGACAATTTAGTAAGTGAAATTAATGCGATGTCACCTAAAATTGTATTTTTGTTGGGAGAAAAAGTTTATTCTTCTGTCGCAAGGCATTTACATTTAGATTTTGAAAAGTGGAATGATTTCGAATATCATTATACAGAATGTAATGGAACCTATTATGTTCCAATTCATCATCCATCATATATATGTGTCTATAAGAGAAAACAAATGGACGATTATATCGCAGCAGTTGAAAAAATGATTAATGAATTGTTATGAAATTGATATTAAGTATAGGATGCAAAGGGTAAAGGCAGAATGAAACCAAGATCTCCCCAAAGTATGCAATTATATAAAATGCTCCTATCCCGCGGCTACCCGGAATCGTTCTGTGATCTGGTGACGAAGAATCTGAATACGGATTTTACGGCGAGCCGTATGATCGGTTATCTGTGTCATTATTCTGATCTGCCGCCGGAGGAGATCGCGGACGAAATGCTGTCGATCTTAAGTGACCGCAATCGCATTATGCAGAAGAAAGAACTGGAAAGCAATAATGCAGAGTGGAATCGTATTCTGATGCAGGGACTGGGGATTGATACAGAAGAGGATGATGGCGACATGGTAGATCCGACAGATTTTTGACGGTGATTACGGCTGCGAGGAACGCTTGCCCGGACAGGGAGGTAATAACATGGAATACATTACAAGAGACGAAGCATTCCTCACTGCTTCCGGAAATCCCTCGGAGCACAGCCGTATACCTGCTTAAAGGTGCGCAGGAATAATTTATAGTTCGTGACTCCGTGCCGATCCAGTATTTCGCTGATGCTCAGATCGGTGTCTTTTAAATCCTTGCAGACATGCGTCAGACGCACGCTGTTGATATAGGAAGTGAGGGTGGTTCCCATGTTCCGTCGGAAAAAACGGCAGAAATATTCTGGGTTCAGATGAGCCAGGGAGGCTGCATTTTCCAGAGAAATGGCTTCGGCGTAATGGGATTGGATGTACTGAATCACCGGTTCGAGGCGATGCAGATTTTTCTGACTCTGAATCCGGGAAGTATTGTCGACGGTGACCTTATAGTGGGTCATAAGGATGTATAAAAAATCATAAAGCAGACCGGAAAACCGCAAAGTATAGCTTTGCGGTTTTTTTGTATAGAGATCGCCCATGGAAGTCAGAATCTCCTGAATCTGCGCATCGGCAGAAAAATCCCTGCGGGAGAACAGAAAACGGATGCTTTCATATTCTGGGATGGCACCTATGAGAAACGCATAAGGAATCTGTAATAACAGAACCCGGGACGGTGTCGTGGTCCGGGTAGCATGGACGGCGGCGGAATTTACCACATGATAATCTCCGGCATGCAGCAACAGAACCCGCTGTCCCTCAATGAGTTCCATGGAACCCTCATAGATATAGATAACTTCCATGCTTCGATGCCAGTGTTCCGGTATGTAATCGTTATTGCTGTTATAGATTGCAAAACGGACGTTGATTCCGCTTTCAAAAGCAACCTCTTCGTGTGGAAATTGCGGCATCGCAAAGCCTCCTTCTGAAATTATATTATTTCCCGCGATATATTTATATCATAGAATAAAAAGAAGGAAAAAGTCAATATTGACCTAAAAAGAAGTCATAATCAGATATAGGAATCAATGTGAAAAATTGCTAAACTGGTAAACAGAAAGAGCAAGTGGACAAGGTTGAATGACAGGAGGTTATAGCAACATGACAAAGAAAAAAATCAAAGATCTGATAGCAAAAATGACATTGGAGGAAAAGGCGGCAATGTGTTCCGGAGCAGATTTCTGGCATACTGAAAGCTGCGAGCGACTGGGGATTCCCGCAAGTATGGTATCCGACGGTCCTCACGGTCTGCGCAAGCAGGATGACAAGGCGGATCATCTTGGAGTAAATGAGAGTATTAAAGCAGTATGTTTCCCGGCAGGATGCGGAACCGCTGCATCCTTTAACAGAGATCTGTTGTATCATATGGGCGAGACACTGGGCAATGAGTGTCAGGCAGAAGGCGTCAGTGTCATTCTGGGGCCGGCTGTGAACATCAAACGATCTCCTCTGTGCGGTCGTAATTTTGAATACTATTCAGAGGATCCCCTGGTGGCGAGTGAGATTGCAGGCTCTCTGATCCGCGGTGTGCAGAGCAAGCATGTGGGAACCAGTTTAAAGCATTTTCTGGCGAATAATCAGGAGACCCGCAGAATGTCCGTGAATGAGATCATTGACGAGAGAACACTGAACGAGATCTATCTGGCAGCATTTGAGGGAGCGGTGAAGAAGGCAAAACCCTGGACAGTTATGTGCTCTTATAACAGGATCAACGGTACTTATGCCGCGGCTCATCACAAATATCTCACAGAGACCCTGAGAGATAAGTGGGGATTTGACGGTTATGTCATGAGTGACTGGGGCGCAGTCAATGACCGTGTGGAAGACTTAAAAGCAGGTCTCGATCTGGAGATGCCTTCCTCTATGGGAGTCAATGATAAGCTGATCGTAGAAGCGGTACAGAACGGAACACTGGAGGAACAGGTACTGGATACCGCAGTGGAACGTATTCTGAACATCGTATATCGTTATACCGAGAACCGAGATACCGAAGCGGTGTTTAATCTGGATCACGACCATGAGGCGGCGAAGAAAGTGGCGGAAGAGACCATTGTATTGTTGAAGAATGAGAATGTGCTGCCGCTGACAGAGGGCGAAGAGATCGCCTTTATCGGAAAATATGCGAAAAAGCCCAGATATCAGGGCGGCGGCAGTTCCCATATCAACAGTCATAAGATCACAGGAGCCCTGGATGCGGCAGAGGCAGCAGGCAATACACATATTGTGTATGCCCAGGGATTTGATGACAAAGAAGACAAGACGGATGAGGTACTACTGGCAGAAGCCGTGGAGACAGCTAAAAAGGCAAAGGCAGCCGTGATTTTCGCAGGACTGCCGGATGCATTTGAATCCGAAGGCTTTGATCGTAAACATATGCGGATGCCGGATTGCCAGAACGAATTGATCGAAAGAGTGGCAGCGGTACAGCCTAACACCATAGTCGTATTGCACAACGGTGCACCGGTGGAGATGCCCTGGGCAGATCGTGTGAAAGGTATTCTGGAAGCCTATCTTGGAGGACAGGCTGTGGGAGGTGCCGAGTATGACATCCTCTTCGGCAAGGTGAATCCCAGTGCGAAGCTTCCGGAGACATTCCCGAAGCAGTTGGAAGATAATCCTTCTTATCTTGCCGGCTTCGGTGAGGGCGACCACGTGGAATACCGGGAAGGCATTTTCGTGGGATACCGCTATTATGATAAGAAGAAAATGGATGTATTGTTCCCCTTCGGCTACGGATTGTCCTATACCACATTTGCCTACAGCAATCTGTGTTTGGACAAAAAGACAATGAAAGACACAGAAGAACTGACGGTGTCTGTGGATGTGACCAATACCGGAGACAGAACAGGTAAGGAAGTTGTACAGCTCTATGTGGCGGATAAAGATAGCACTGTGATCCGACCGGTGAAAGAGCTGCGGGATTTTGTCAAGATCGAACTGGCACCCGGAGAGACAAAGACAGTAACTTTTACGCTTGGAAAGCGAGCCTTTGCTTACTATGATGTACAGATCCATGACTGGCAGGTGGAGACCGGAGAGTTCGAGATCCTTATAGGAGCATCTTCCAGAGACATTGCTCTCAGAGATACCGTGACTGTAGAATCCACCGTGAAGATTCCCTTCCACTATACCACAGATACGACAATGGGCGACATCATGAGCCGCCCGGAGGCCTGGAAACTGGTACAGAGTGTTCTGAGCAAAGGAATGTTCGGTCATGACAGCGAGGTCAGCGAAGGCGGCGATGCCGCGAAGGAAGCCATCAGCGATGAGATGAATGCAGCGATGCTTCAGTATATGCCCCTGCGCGGACCGGTCAGTTTCGGCGGCGGAGTCAGCATGGCAGATGTACAGAAGTTGGTGGACCGCCTGAATGCCATGGAAGAATAATTAACTGTTTATATATAGCAATCCCTAAAAGTTAGGCAAAAACTAACTTTTAGGGATTTTTATATATACCGCTGAGTGACATTTTTAAGTCGGATGAATGCAAGAAAGAATGTGGAGAATTGTTATAATTAGAATATGAAAAATAAACAGACATAGAAAGCCGCATTACCAAGGCACGTTAAGGAGGAAACGGATGAAAAAAATAGCAATTGGCGGAGGACAGGGATTTTGGGGAGATTCTCCAGATGCTGCTATCCATATGATTCACAATGCAGATATTCAATATCTTGCATGTGACTATCTGGCAGAACTGACGCTGTCCATTATGGCAAAGCAACAACTAAAAGATCCATCAAAAGGTTATGCTCCTGATTTTGTGACAAGATTGTTGAAAGCAGCAGGAAAAACTGCTTGGGAAAGAAATATTAAAATTTTGACAAATGCAGGTGGCATGAATATTTCAGGATGTGTAAATGCTATTCGACAGTATGCAACTGAAGAAAATATGAAAGGGTATAAAATCGGTTATGTAACAGGGGACGACATTAAATCAAAAATCCCGCAGCTGTTAAAGGATGGATGGACATTTCCGAATTTTGACTACGAAGGCGACTTCACGGATATTGTTGATAAAATATATAATTGCAATGCCTACATTGGTCATGAAGGCATTCAAAGTGCAATTGAAGACGGAGCAGATGTTGTAGTCACCGGAAGAGCAGCTGATAGCGCACTTTTCCTGGCTCCGTTGGCTTATGAATTTGGTTGGAAAGACAATGACTGGGATAACCTTGCAAGAGGAATTATGGCAGGACATTTACTGGAATGTGGTGGACAGGGAGCAGGCGGCAATTATATGTATGATTGGCGTAGCGTACCTCAGATGGAAAATCTCGGATTTCCTATTGCAGAGTTGACAGATAAAACATTTGAAATTACTAAGGCACCTGATTGTGGAGGAGTCATTTGCGAGCAAAGTTGTAAGGAACAATTTTTATATGAAGTGCTAGATCCGGCAAATTATCTGACTCCTGATGTAAATGTGGATATTAGTAATGCTACTATTACACAGGTTGGTGATAATCGCGTCAGAATTGATCATATTCATGGTAAAGAGAAACCGGATACGTTGAAATTGTGTGTTGGGTATCATAAAGGGTGGAAGACGGTTTCAATGTTGAGCTTTGCATGGCCTGATGCTTATGAAAAAGCCCGATATTGTGCAGACATTATCATGAAGAAAATGAAGCAAAAGGGAATGAAAGCGGATGATGTTCATATCAGTTTTATTGGTCTGAACAGCCTTCATCTTAATGTGGCTGACATGAGTGAAGAAGCATTGAAAAATCTGAACGAGTGTGTAATGCGCATTGCTGTATTTTCAGAGGATAAGAATGAATGTGCGAAGATCATCCCGGAAATCAGCCCTATGCAGTTAAACGGACCTCCCGGAGCATCTTTCTTCGGAGGAAGGGCTCGTGTGCAGGAAGTTATGGCACTGTGGCCGACATCTGTTCCACGAGAGGCAGTAGAGATCAAGAGCCATATTATTACAATATAGTTTTGCATAGAGAGGACAAGATTATGAGAGAAATATTATTGAATGATATCGCTCATGGAAGAAGCGGTGACAAGGGAGATACCAGCAATATCTGTGTATTTGCCAGAAAACCTGAATATTATGAAATTATTAAAAGAGAAGTAACGCCCGAAAGACTACATGATTTTTTCGGCGACATGGTAAAGGGCGAAATTATAAGATATGAAGTTCCCAGCCTTGGAGGATTTAATTTTGTACTCAAACATGCACTTGGAGGTGGTGCAACCATGAGCTTGCGGTTGGACAGCCTTGGAAAATCTATGGGGAGTGCCATTATGAGATTAAAGATTCATGTAAAAGATGAGGAATTATAAGGGGATCGGAGGTGAGACCTTATGGGATTAGAAAAAGTGGAAGCACTACAGAATTTGGTAGTTCTTGACTTGACCCGAGTAGTAGCAGGACCCTATGCAGGCTCTATATTGGGAGACTTCGGTGCTGAAGTAATAAAAATCGAAGTGCCGGGAAAAGGTGATGATGCCAGAAGCTATGGTCCTTACAGAAATGGAGAAAGTGTTTACTATGCGAACCTGAATCGCAATAAAAAAGGAATTACATTGAATTTGAAGACGGAAGAAGGGAAAAAAATCTTCCTGGAACTGGTGAATAAGGCAGATATTCTCTTGGAAAATTATCGACCTGGGGTTATGGAACGATTGGGATTAGGATATGAAGTTTTGAGAGAAAAAAACCCACGCCTTATTTACGGAGCAGTGTCAGGCTTTGGCTGCTATGGATCGTACTCTGACAGACCGGGTTATGATATTATTTCACAGGCCATGGGAGGTCTTATGAGCGTTACCGGTGCAAAAAACGGAGATCCTACGCGTTCCGGAAATGCCATGGGTGATATACTGGGCGGTATGAATCTTGTGATTGGTGTTTTAATGGCTTTGAACGTAAGAACACTCACCGGAAAAGGACAAAAGGTAGATGTATCATTGGTAGATTCTGTAGTTGCCAGCCTGGAGAATGCATATACAAGATATTTTGAGTCGGGGCAACTTCCTGTAAGAAATGGAAATGCGTATGCATCTATTGCACCCTATGATAGTTATCAGGCGAAGGATGGTCAGGTTATTATAGCATGTGGAAATCAAAAGCTATATGAGAAGCTTTGCAACGAAGTTCTTCATATGCCATGGATGATAACGGATGAACGCTTTCTTACGGTTTCTTTGAGAGTACAGAATAACGAAATACAAAAGAAATATATTGAAGAGTGGACAACGCAATATACTGTGAATGAAATTGTAGAAAATGTATTGGCAAAAGGAATTCCGGCAGGCCCCATCTATAATGTAAGGCAGATCACGGAAGATAAACATATCGCCATAGAACGTGAAATGTTTGTGGAGATAGAACACCCTGTGATTGGGAAAATGAAAGTAAATGGCAATCCTATTAAGTTGATGGATAATATGCCTGAGATCAGTAAACCGGCACCAACACTCGGACAACATAATGAGGAAATATTCTGCGGGTTACTGAAACATTCCGAGGAACAGATTAAGGAATGGAGGAAACATAACATTATATGATGAAAGATATACCATTCAGTGCCATTATGAAGTCGCCTGAATGCAAGAAAGAATCTTGAAAACTGATATAATGGAAATACATAGAAAAGGTGGTGGAGAGATGAAAACAAAAAAACACAATTGGAAAAGATGGATACCGCTCTACTTGATGATGGCACCTGGATTAATCTATATTTTTATCAATAATTATATTCCTATGTTTGGTACAATTATTGCCTTTAAACATATCAATTACCAGAAAGGCATTTTGGGGAGTGATTGGGTAGGACTGAAAAATTTCAAATTTTTGTTTGCCACAAACGATGCCTGGGTAATTACAAGGAATACGTTATTGTATAATCTTGCTTTTATAGTGATTAATACAGTGGTTGGAATTATTCTTGCAATTTTTATATGCGACGTTGTGAGCAAAAAATTAAAAAAACTTTATCAAAGTGCGGTATTGCTCCCCTATCTGATGTCAATTGTAATTATTAGCTATATTGTTTTCGCATTTCTTTCAACAGAAAACGGAATGGTGAATAATTCACTGTTGATTCCATTCGGGAAAAATCCGATTTCGTGGTATGCGGAACCAAAATACTGGCCGTTTATTTTGACACTTGTGAATGTATGGAAGGGAGTCGGATATGGTTGCTTGATTTATATCTCGGCGATCAATGGTATTCCCAAAGATTACTATGAAGCTGCAAATTTAGATGGAGCAGGTAAGTGGAAACAGATTCGATGTATTACGCTTCCATCCTTAGTCCCTTCGGTGATTACACTTACTTTGTTATCGATTGGAAGAATTTTCTATTCTGATTTCGGATTGTTTTATCAGGTACCGTTGGACTCCGGAACATTGTATTCTACGACAAATGTAATTGATACTTATGTATATAGAGCGCTGATTAAACTGGGAAATGTTGGAATGTCTTCTGCTGCTTGCCTATATCAGTCGGTTGTAGGATTTGTTTTAGTTCTCACCGCTAATTTGATCGTTAGGAAAGTAAGTAAGGAAAACGCACTGTTTTAGGAGGAGAAAAATGATCCGTTCAAAATCGAATATGCGGTTTCAGATTTTAGCGAATTTTATACTGATTCTGTTTACCATATTTGTAATTACCCCTTTTATTCTTTTGATTATGTCTTCCTTTACGGAGGAAAGTACACTGATAAGAAACGGATATTCATTTTTTCCGGAAAAATTCAGTTTGGGAGCCTATGCTTACATATGGAAAAATGCGTCTAAGATAATGAGGGCCTATGGAATTACAATTTTGGTCACAGTAGTTGGAACAGCTGTCAATGTTATGCTGTCAACAATGATTGCCTATCCGTTATCTCTTGAGCAATTGCCTGGAAGAAGAGCAATAACTTTTTACCTTTTCTTTACGATGCTTTTTAGCGGTGGATTGGTACCATCCTATTTGTTGTACAGTAATTATTTTCATATAAAAAATACAATTTGGGCTTTAATTGTTCCTAACCTGTTGCTGTCGGCAATGAGTGTGCTATTAATACGTACATATATATCAACAAGTATACCATCAGCATTGTTTGAGGCTGCAAAGGTAGATGGGGCAGGAGAATTTACAGTATTTTTTAAACTGGTGATTCCTTTGTCTAAACCCATTATTGTAACGATGGGAACTTTTGCCGGTCTGGGTTACTGGAATGACTGGACAAATGGTTTATATTACCTTACGGATACTAAATATTATAGTATCCAGAATCTGTTGAATAAAATGATTACAGATATACAGGTATTGTCTTCTAATTCGTCCATGGCTTCACAAGCCTCTTCGGAAATGGCAAAATTACCTACAGTAGGTGTACGTATGGCGATTGCGGTTGTAGCAATGCTGCCGATATTTGTAGTATTTCCGTTTTTACAGAAATATTTCCAAAAAGGAATTGCATTAGGAGCAGTAAAGGGTTAATACATTGCCCTTACAAGATAAAATAAATATATGGGAGGATAACAAATGAAGAAAAAAATTTTATCAATGTTACTCAGTATGGTGTTGACGGTAGCTTGCTTTACGGGATGCGGGAGTAACCCAAGTAGTGGTGGAGAAACCGGTGGAACAGCTTCTACAGAAATACCTCAAAATCCGGAAGATATGTATACGGTCACAATGGCTGTGATTGGAAATGATCAGGAGGACATGGATCTTGTAGAAGCAGAAATGAATAAAATCCTGGCGGAAAAGGTTGGTGCACAAATTGATGTAATCACATTGGGATGGGGAGTATATCAGCAGCAGTTACAACTTATGTTATCCGGTGCGGAAAAACTGGATTTGGTCCCCATAATGTATAATAACGTGAGTACCTATGTAAACAGCGGTCAGGTATTGGATATGTCTGATTTGATTGACCAGTATGGCGTTAATATGAAAGCAGCTTTGGGTGAGGATATTCTCAAAATTGCTAATATGAATGGCTATGTGTATGGTGTGCCGGTGGAAAAAGAATGGTATGCAGACAGCTGTCTGGTAATGAGAAAAGACATTTTGGACAAATATAATTTGGATGTGTCTAATGTGAAATCTTTGGCTGATTGTGCACCGATTTTCGAAACGATTCATGAAAATGAACCTGATATGAAAATTCTTGTAGGCGCTAAAGATGGTTTGATCGGTAACATATATTTTGCCGATGTACTTTCCGATCGTTTTGGAGTATTGGATAATGGCGGTGCTGATACTACGATTGTGAATTACTATGAGACGGATAACTACAAGAATCTGGCTGCTACGGTTCATGATTATTATGAAAAAGGTTATATCGACAAGGATATGGCAACATCTACAGATGCCGGAACCACAATCCTGAAGGCCGGAAATGCATTCTGCTTTGCCACTCCTTATAAACCGGGCGTTGCGGAACAGGAAAGTCTGAATACCGGTTATGAACTGGTGGCTGTAAGAATCAACCCTACTCCTGCGTTTTGCTATACCAATGCTGTTGCCGCAATTACATGGGGAATTGGTCAGAATTGTGAAAATCCGGAGATGACAATGAAAGTGCTGGACTACATGTACGGTGATCCGGAATTAATGAATCTGTTTAACTGGGGTATTGAAGGTGTTCATTATGTCGTAAAAGATGCTGAAAATGATGTGATTGGATTCCCGGATGGGGTAGATGCTTCTAATGCAAAATACAATCTGAATATGGGATGGGAACTTCCGAACCAGTACAAGATCCATGTATGGGAGGGAAGCTCCAGAAAGATTATGGATGCGCAGAAAGAGATGAATGCCACTGCAAATAAGTCAAAAGCATTAGGTTTCATGTTTGATAGTACATCTGTCAGCAATGAGATTGCAGCACTAAACAATGTGGTTAGTGAGTATTCGGCTTCTATCGATTGTGGCGCAGCTGATCCTACCACGGCCATTCCGGAGTTTAATGAGAAGTTATACGCAGCCGGTCTTCAGACTGTAATGGACGAGAAGCAGAAACAATTGAACGAGTGGCTGGAAAATCAAAAGTAATGTGTTATAATGTGGCTGTGAATAACAGAAATAAATAAATATAGGAGGTCCCGATTAATGTCGAGAAAACATAAGAAGGTCTTGAGAAAAAATATTACTCTGATCATGTGCGCATTAATCGGGACAATTGTTGTTGTATACGGTGTTGGTATGATATTATTCCGTGGATATGTCAAAGAGATAGCAAATATAGCCAGCAGGACATTTGATTTCTACGGGAATGAATTGGATCAAAAAATGAATGGCATTAATACGCAGCTTGTAAACACGTTGTTGAATAATAAATCTATCAGAGAAATAGAAGAGATGGATTTGAACACAGAGGATAACTCTGTGGTTTACAGCATTGCGGAGCAAAATGAATTGAAACAATATTTTCAGGCAATGGCAATTAATTATGGGGACGAATACCATTTTTGGTTTTATAACAAAGACAAAGATATTTTTCTGATTACGGGAGACGATGAATACCTTCAAAAGGAACTTTTTAAAGGATATATTAGGACAGTGGCTTCCGAAGAACAGATTCCTATAACAGAAAAGAGAAAATGGTTTGTGCAGGATGTTCAAGGAACGTTGTTTCTTACAACTACCTTTTGCTTGAAAAATAATTATGTGGGTTGTTGGATACGGCCTGAGAAAATATGCGCTTCTTTTCGAGAAACACAGGAAGATACACTTTCCTTTTTTATTCGAGATTTGAGCACCGGGGTACATTATTTGGAGAATAGCAGTGCATCCGGAAGTATGTTTCAGAAAAATGAAAATATTCAGGAAAACAGTAGCTCGCATTATTGGGAATACGAATTTGAAAATGCAAATGTATCTATAGGAATAGATGTCAGCGACAAAATAAAGAAAAGTGCTGGAACCTATGAAATACTGATGGGAATTACCACAGTATTGATTTGCTTTATGTGTATTGGAGCTTTTTATTATTTCAGGCACTATGTACAAAAACCGTTATACATTTTTGAAGAGAATCTACGAAAATTTCAGGAAACTGGAGAATTAGAGCAAAATAATTATTATGAAGAATTCGAAAATGTAGGTGAAATCTGGAGAAATCTGGAAAAAGAAATTCAGGAATTAAAAGTTCAGGTATATGAAGAACAGCTGGAAAAACAGAAAACTAAAATAGATTATTTACAATTACAGATCAGGCCCCATTTTTATATTAACTGTCTTAATAGCATATACAGTATGGCGCAGTTGAAACATACAGAAGAAATCCAGCAACTGGCATTGTATGTATCCGGATATATGAGATCTATTTTCCGCAAAGGAACGAAGCCTATCTTAATGGATGAAGAATTACAGCAGATTGTAAATTATGTAAAAATCCATAATATTTTATACCGCTATGATTGCAAGTGTCATATCTGCGTAGATGAGCGTGTGAAACAGGCAATGATTCCACCGTTGATAATGATAGTCTTTGTGGAAAACTGCGTGAAGTACACGGTAGGAAGCAAAAGAAAGATAGAAATTAGCATTGAAGGAAGCTTTCTGGATGAGGAACAGAAAAAAATACAAATTCGTATAGCGGATAATGGTCCGGGTTTTCCTGAGAATGTGTTAGAAAAATTTCGAAAGAATGAATTTGGAGCAAATGATGACAGATTCCAAATTGGAATACGCAATACAAAAGATCGGCTTCAACTGCTTTATGGGGCGGAAGCAAGTCTCATGATAGGTAACGGTGAAAACCTGGGAACGGAAGTTATAATAATAATTCCGTATCAAAACGGAGATGAAAAGAGTGAATATTCTATTAGTAGATGATGATGTGAATGTGCTGGAAAGTCTGCAGTTTGGGGTTGCATATTCGTCACTGGGAATAGAAAAGATTTACGTTGCTGAAAATGCTGCGGATGCCAAAAAGATACTTAAGAATGTACCGATCCATATTATGGTAACAGACATAGAAATGCCAAACGAATCGGGAATTGAATTGTTAAAATGGACAAAAACACAGAATTTAGACGTGGTTACTATATTCTGCACGTGTTATGCAGATTTTAATTATGCCAAAAAGGCTGTGGAACTTCAATGTTTTGACTATTATCTGAAACCGATTTCTTTTGACGATTTTGAAAAAATAATATCTAGGGCTGTAGAAAAAGTCAGACAAGAGAGCAGGAAGAAAACATATTATCAGTATGGCGTGTATTGGTTGGATGATGTAAAAAACAGAAAAGCACATTTTTGGGAGCATATCATGTTTCCGCTGGCAATTCCGGATGAAGAACTTTTAAATGCATTGATTGAAGACAATCGTTTGGAATATGACACTGAGCAGTTGTTTGATGTTTTTTTGCTACATGCATATGAAGAAGAGGAACGTTTTCAGAATCTGACTTCAACAATGAGCGAATTTATTATTAAAAATGTCGTTACAGAAATTTTTAGCGATATGTGCAATATGGAGACCATAGTGAAGTATGGAGAGGATACCTATGTGATTGTAACCCGTAATCTAAAAGAAAATGCGGAGATGGTACTGAAGAAATTGATTATGCAGTGTGATATCCATCTCAATTGTCGAATGCGTGTATTTTATGATCTTGAATGTCCTCTGCTCACCGTGAAGGAATGTTTTGAAAGGTTGATTCATATTTGGAATGAAAATATCAGCAACGATGTACAGATATTCTGGGCGCAGACATACCAAAGGGAAGAAAATACATATTCATTCGGTGCTATTGGAGAATGGGAGATTTATCTGAACACAGGTGCGGTGAATAAGATTTTAGATGAAATCGATCACTATTTCTCAGAGAAAAAGAGACATCATGGGTTAACAGCGTATGAATTAAAAGCTATGCAGGTGAATCTGATTCAGATGGTGAATACTGTGTTGATGAAAAACAATATCGAAGCCCATGAGCTATTTGTAAATACGGAATATGAAACTTATCGGAAAATGTCATTGAAGAATTATGATAACTATATGGAATTCTGTAAATATTTATTGCAAAAAGCATATAGCTATATTGCCTACGTAAGAGAAAATACATCTATTGTAGAGGTAGTTAAAAAATATATTGAAGAACATTATAATGAGGAAATTTCCAGAAATGAGCTGGCAGGAATTGTATATTTAAATGCAGATTATCTGGCAAGACTTTTTAAAAAAGAAGAAGGAATCTCTATTACCGATTATGTTATTCGTATGAGGATAAAGAAGGCGTCTGAACTGTTACAATACAGTGAAATCTCTATTAATGAAATTGCTATGAAAGTGGGATATGATAACTTTTCATATTTTTCAAGATTATGTAAAAAAGTGTTGGGATGTAGTCCGAAAGATTATAGAAAAAAAGCAAAGGAGAAACTAAATGAGTAGTTATTTTGAATGTTCGGGAAATGGACCGATTGTGACAACAAAAGCAGGAAAAATAAGGGGATATTTGTGGAATACAACATATACATTTCAAGGGATTAAGTATGCAAATGCAAAAAGATTTCAGATGCCGGAGGAAATTCAGCCGTGGGATGGGATAAAAGATGCTACTTCTTATGGCTATGTATGTCCATTGTTAACCCAGGATGTTCCCAACGGTGAAATTATGGTTCCTCATAGATACTGGCCCATGGATGAACACTGTCAGTATTTGAACGTTTGGACGCAGACGTTGGATACTTTGGCAAAAAAACCGGTTATGGTATGGCTTCATGGAGGTGGATTCTACGCAGGATCTTCTATCGAACAGATAGCATATGACGGTACAAATTTAAGCCAATTTGGGGATGTGGTTGTAGTATCATTGAATCATAGATTAAATCTTTTGGGATATTTGAATTTGTCAGAATATGGAGAAAAATATTGGAACTCGGGAAATGTTGGAAATGCTGATATTGTAGCGGCATTGCGCTGGATTAGAGACAATATTGAAGCGTTTGGCGGGGATCCTCAAAATGTAACATTATTCGGGCAATCCGGAGGAGGCATGAAAATATGGACGCTGATGCAGACACCGGAGGCTGATGGCTTGTATCATAAAGCGATTATTCAGAGCGGCGTATTGGAAGATTTTATTGATGAAGAGAATACAGATGCCAAACCACTGATCCGAGCAATGCTGCAGGAGCTTAATATGGAAGAATCGGATATTGAGAAATGGGAGGATATGCCTTACAGAGAACTGGCAGATGCTTATAATAAAGTATCCGATAAAGTACTGGCTGAAGGTGGTTATATAGGAGGACATCCGATTCGGAACTCTTATTACATGGGGGATCCCTTAAAAATTGGATTTTCGGAATATGCCCAAAAGGTGCCGGTGTTAATAGGAAGTGTGTTCGGAGAGATGGGATTTGCACCCGGGCTGATCGGAAGGAATCAAATGACACAAGAGGAATTGATCAGGATTGTCGAAAAACGATTTGGTGAACATACTCAGTCTGTGATTCAGGCATACGCGCAGGCATACCCGGGAAGAAGCATTGCAGACTTAACTACATATGATATTTTTTTCAGAAAACCGGTAATTGATTTTGTGAAAAAGAGAAAGACATATAAACAATCTAATATATATGCATATGTCTTTGCTGTTGAATTTCCTCTGGATGATGGAAAGCCGGCATGGCATTGTTCTGATCTGGCTTTTGTATTTCACAATACAGATAAGGTTCCCGTGGCTAATATGCCGGGAGTCACGGATAAACTAGAAGAAAAAATGTGCAAGGCATGGGTGAATTTTGCTAAAACAGGAATTCCATTCATTGATGAAACGATTGCTTGGCCGGCCTGTACAGAAGAGACAGAAAATTATATGGTTATCGACAATGATAAATGGCAGGTAAGAGAGAAGTTTGATTACGAATTAGTGAAACAGGTAGCGGACAGTGGCATGAAATCTCCATTTTCTGTAGAAGAAAGGAGAAAAATGTTGCAGAAAACTCAAAAAGAAGCAGAAGAGAAAGGCGTATTTTTACATTGAAGACAGAAAAAATAATAACTGAATTATTGGAACAGATGACCTTGGATGAAAAGATCGGGATGGTTCATGGAAATGGATTGTTTCAGAATAAAGGGGTAGAAAGACTGGGAATACCTTCTATGAAATTTTCAGATGGACCTATGGGTGTTCGGAATGAGTTTCAAAATGATAAATGGATTCCCCTGGGCAATACTGATGATTATGTATCTTATCTTCCAAGTAATAGTGCTATAGCATCTACATGGGATGTCAATGTTGCATATGAAGTTGGCAAGGTCCTAGGAGCGGAAGCCAGAGGCAGAGGAAAAGACATGATTTTGGCGCCGGGAATTAATATCAAACGAAGTCCCTTATGTGGGAGAAACTTTGAATATTTGAGTGAAGACCCCGTGCTGACAGCAGAGATGGCAGTTGCTTTGATAAAGGGAATACAGCAGAATGATGTGGCAGCCTGTGTAAAACATTTTGTGGCAAACAATCAGGAAACTAATCGATTGCATGTGGACACTAAAGTAAATGAGAGAACCTTGCAGGAAATATATTACCCGGCGTTTCGACAGTCCGTGCAGAAGGCAGATGTTTATTCGGTTATGGGAGCCTATAACAGATTAAACGGTACCTATTGCTGTGAAAATAATCTGTTGCTGAAGGAAGTATTGCGTGATCAATGGGGATTTGAAGGAATTGTAATCAGTGACTGGGGAGCAGTGCATAATACGTTAGATGCGGGGCAGGTAGCACTTGATATTGAAATGTCAGTATTTGATAATTTCGACGAATATTGTCTGGCAGAACCTTTGAAGCAAAGGATCTTGGATGAATCAGTAGATATGGCGTGTCTGGATGCAAAGGTGCGTAACATCTTGCGGGTAATGTTTAAGTTAAAAATGATTGGAAAGGAAGCGGTACATCGAAAAAACGGCTCCTATAATACTATGGCGCACCGGCAGGTGTTGAAAAAAGCAGCGGAAAAATCTGTTATTTTATTGAAAAATGATAGTAAATTATTGCCACTTGGAAATACATATCATAAGAAAATTGCAGTCATAGGTTGTAACGCAGACCGAATTCACTCGGGCGGTGGAGGTAGTGCAGAAATTAAGGCTTTGTATGAAATATCACCGCTTCTTGGAATCAAAATGGAATTTGGAGGTAATGCAGAAATAGTATATGAACCGGGGTATTATATTCCGGAAAAAAAGGAGCTTAACGGAGAAAACTGGCAGGCTTCCAGTGTGGATGACAAAGAAAAAATACAACAACAGATCCGCAGGATGAGAGAAGAAAAAAGAAGATTAAAAAAGGAGGCATTTTATTCAGACCTATCGGAAATTGAAGAAGAATATCACAGAAGAGCTCTAAAGCTAGCTGAAGAAAGCGATATTGTTCTGTTTGTAGGAGGGTTGGATCATGAATATGACATTGAGGGAGAGGATCGTCCCTGCATGAAACTTCCGTATCATCAGGATGAATTGATTACAAAATTATTAAAGGTAAGACCGGACACAATTGTAACTATGATAGGAGGATCTCCGGTGGAGATGCCATGGGAAGAAAAAGCAGGTACAATTTTGTGGTCTTATTATGCCGGAATGGAGAGTGGCACAGCATTAGCGGGAATCCTCACCGGAAGAATCAATCCCAGTGGAAAACTGGCAGAAACTTTTCCTCGTGTTTATGAAGATACACCGACAGGTCATAACGGACAATTTGGGAGAGATAATATGGTCTGTTATGAAGAAGAAATTATGGTCGGATATCGTCACTATGAGAAAAATGATATTTTGCCGATGTTCTGCTTTGGACATGGACTCTCTTATACAGAATTTGCGTATCACGATCTGCAGGTGAAACAAGATAATGATGAAAAAGACAGAGTGAGCATATCGTTTGATATAGAAAACGTAGGTCAAATAGACGGAAGAGAGATTGTACAGATTTATGTGAGGGATGAGGAGTGTACAGTAATCAGACCAGAAAAAGAGTTAAAGGCATTCAAAAGCATTACGCTGAAAGCGGGGAGTGTATGCAGAGTAGAGATTACTTTGGATAGTATGGCGTTTTCATTTTATGATGAGAAGAAACATGATTTTTGTGTGGAACCCGGAATTTTTGAAATATGTGTAGGCAATTCAACGCAAAATATTTTATTGCATCAGAAAATTGAATACCCTAACTGCAGTAAGCAGAATGTGTGAAATCCCGATTCTAATTCATTATAAAATAAAGGATAAACTAGCTACCGCTTTGGGCTGACTGATGCTACCGTCAGCTCAAAGTGGTAGTTTTTATTATTTTATGGAATTATGAAAGTGGTAGTCAAATTGGAATGCGGAATGCGGAATCCTTAGGATATGGCTTGCCATTGTAGCAGATTCCGATTATAATAAAAGATTGTAACGGCAATGACTTGGAATTGGGGATTATCATGAATATAGTAGTAGACGGATATAATATATGTGTAAAAATAACCGGTACCGGCGATAAGACAGTCGTGATCTTACAGGGCTGGGGTACGGATCTGGGAGTGTATGATTCCGTAGCCGGTGTGATAGACGGCAGCAGGTACCGTGTGATCCAGTTCGATTTCCCGGGCTTCGGCGGCAGCGATGAACCGAAGGAACCCTGGGATGTAGACGGATTTGCGGATTTTTTCTGCAGATTTATGGAAGTAATGCAGGTAAAACAGGCCACCCTCATCGGGCATTCCTACGGTGGCCGCGTGATCATCAAGCTGGCAGCCAGAGAGAGCATCCCTTTTGAGATCACAAACATTATCCTGATCGACAGCGCAGGTGTCCTGCCGGTGCGTACTACTGCACAGAAATGGAAGATCCGCAAGTACAAGATCCTGAAGAAATTCCTGAATCTGAAGCTGATCTATGCCATGTTCCCGGAGGTGATCGATGACTGGAGGAGCCGACAGGGATCGGCAGACTACCGCAATGCGACACCCATGATGCGTCAGTGTATGGTGAAGGCAGTGAATGAGGATCTGACGGAGCTGCTTCCGAGGATCCGTCAGGAAGTGCTGCTGATCTGGGGAGATCAGGATACGGCAACTCCTATCCGGGATGCACATATTATGGAAGAGAAGATACCCAACTGCGGTCTGGCAGTGATCCCGGGAACCGGTCATTTTTCTTTCCTTGAGAAACCGGCACAGTTCCGGGGAATTATGGAGGCATATTTGCAATGATCATACGTGTGCTGATAGCGGTCGTGCTTGCTGTCCCGGCATATTTTTATACCATGCGGTATAATATGCATATGTTCCAGCAGAACGGCTATAAGAATAAAGAACACCTTCACTGGCTGAAGAAGAAGTTCCGGCTGCAATGGATTCTCTATTTTGGTCTGGCACTGGGTATTGTAACCTGTGTGTTTCCTTACCTTGCCCTTGAAATCTTCGAGTATCTGGTACTGCTCGTGATCATCGTGGTATATCGTGCCATGAAGCGGATGAATACGAAGAAAAAGCTGGTGTATACTGCCCGGGTCAAGAGATTGCTCACTACGGAGCTGATCCTTACGGCTGCGGTATTCGCTCTGGTGTGTGGATTGGGCGGAATGAAGCGGATCCCGGGACTGTGCCTGATCCTGGTATCTGCGAATCTGTTTCTGGATATTGTGGCAAATGTCATCAATCATCCCATGGAGGCGGGGATCAATCAGCATTATATCAATGATGCTGTGAGAAAGCTGAAAAGCGTCCAGGGACTTACCGTCATCGGTGTGACCGGCAGCTACGGCAAGACCAGTGTGAAGTTCTATTTGCAGACACTTTTACAGGAAAAATATAATGTACTGGTGACGCCCGAGAGTTTCAATACGCCTATGGGTGTGGTGAGGACCATCCGCGGTTCCCTGAAGCCCACCACAGAGATCTTTGTCTGTGAGATGGGTGCCCGCCATGTGGGCGATATCAAGGAGATCTGCGATATGGTGCATCCCGATCACGGTGTGATCACATCTATCGGACCGCAGCATTTAGAGACCTTTTTTAACATGGAGAATATTCAGAAGACGAAGTTCGAGCTGGCGGATGCCCTGCCGGAAGGCGGCATGCTGTTCTTGAACGGTGACAACGATTATATTCAGCAGCAGGCAGCTTCTCCCGCGTATGATCAGACCCCGGAGAAGATCTTCTATTATTCCGAGACGGAAGGGACAGGATACTGTGCCAAAGATGTGAAGGTATCCCAGTTAGGTACGGAGTTCACCGTAGTGACCCCGGACGGCGAGAGCGAGAGATTCCAGATGCGTCTCATCGGTGCCCACAATGTCATCAATGTGGTGGGGGCTATCGCGGTCGCTCATAAAATGGGTATGACGCTGCAGGAACTGCGGATCCCGGTACGCCGGATCGAGCCGGTACCCCATCGTATGCAGATGCGGGAGCACGGTCTGGTGACCATTATTGACGATGCTTATAATTCCAACCCTGTAGGTTCCAGGGCAGCGGTCGAGACGCTGGCTATGTTTGACGGTATCCGGATCCTGATCACGCCGGGCATGGTGGAGCTGGGTGATAAGGAAGCGGAATACAATCATAAATTCGGTAACTACGCAGCGGATTGCTGCGATTACATCCTGTTAGTGGGCAGACGACATACCGAGCCCATCAGGGAGGGCGTGCTGGAGAAGGGATTTCCGGAAGAGAAATGCCTGGTATTCGACAAGCTGGAGGAAGCTGTATCTTACGCCTATGCCATTAAAGGGCAGGGACATAAGTATATTTTATTAGAGAATGACCTGACGGATAACTATTAGAAGATTCAGAGGCAATTTTGTGAAAGAGGTTCCGGATAGTTGGCAGAGAGTAGGAAAATTCAGGAGGGAAAATAAATGAAGACAAGAGTAGCAATGCTGTTTGGCGGCAAGAGTGTAGAACACGAAGTATCAGTGATCTCCGGTATCCAGGCTGTCATGAACATGGATACTGACAAATACGAAGTAATCCCGGTCTATATGACCAAGCGCAATGAAATGTACATCGGTGAGGAGATCGGCAAGATCGAATCCTACAAAAATATCGATGAACTGTTGAAAAAGTCCCAGAGAGTCATCATGACCAACGAGGACGGCAAGGTATTCCTGACTCCGTTCCCGGTGAAGATGTTCGGCGGGAAGAAGCCGGTAGAGATCGACGTGGCTTTCCCCGTAGTCCACGGTACCAACGTGGAGGACGGTGCTTTTCAGGGGTATCTTAAGACCATGGGTATTCCTTTTGTGGGATGTGATGTGACCGCATCTGCCATCGGCATGGACAAATACATTATGAAAGCTGTCTTAAAGGAATGCGATGTGCCGGTACTGGATGCACAGCTGTATACTCTGGCAGATTATGCGGAGATGGAGACACTTCTTGACAAAGTGGAAAAGGGACTGGGTTATCCCGTGATCGTAAAGCCTGTCAACTTAGGTTCCAGCGTAGGTATCAGCGTGGCTAAAAATCGTGTGGAGCTGACGCACTCCGTCGATGATGCGTTCAAGTATGCGACCAAAGTGTTGGTGGAGCACGCCATCACCAATTTACGTGAGATCAACTGCTCGGTACTGGGAGATGAAAATGACGCTATTGCTTCCGAGTGCGAAGAACCCCTGCACACCAAAGATATCTTAAGTTATGAAGATAAATACGTCAGCAATGCCAAGGGCAGCGGTTCCAAGGGCATGGCGAGCGTATCCCGCAAAATCCCCGCAGAGCTGTCTCCGGAGAAGAGAGAAGAGGTGCGCGAGCTGGCAGTCAGATCCTTTAAAGCACTGGGCTGTAACGGTGTGTCCCGTATTGATTTTATGATCGATGAGGACAACGGCAAGCTGTATTTTAACGAGATCAATACCATCCCGGGATCTCTGGCATTTTATCTGTGGGAGCCGGTAGGAGTTCCTTACCAAGAGCTTCTGGACCGTATGATCCAGCTGTCTTTGAAGAGAGCCCGCACCGAGGAGAGACTGACCTTTACTTTTGATACCAACATCTTGAATTCCGCAAGCTTTGGCGGTTCTAAGGGTGGCAAATTGTAATAGCCGGTTTATGGATTTTATGATTATTTAATATATTTTTTAGCACTCTGGACTTGCGAGTGCTAATCTATAGTGATAATATAATCTCTGTAAAAGCAACAAGCGACTGCAGCAGCAGACAATTGTTTGAAAAGAGATGTGAAGTGGTCAGCCGCGCAGGGAACTGTGTGGCTGATTTTTACATGGAGAACGTCTTGGTTGTGTGGCTCACCGGTTGGGCAGAATGGAGGGAATATGACGAAGACAACAAAAAGAGATTATTATGAAGTACTGGGTGTCAGCAAGACAGCGGACGCCGCAACGATAAAAAAAGCATACCGGAAACTGGCGAAAAAATACCATCCGGATACCAATGCAGGAGACCCTGTGGCAGAGGAGAAGCTGAAGGAAGTCAATGAGGCTTACGATGTGCTGGGGGATGAAAAAAAGAAGAAACTATATGATACTTACGGTTTTGCCGCTTTCCAGGAGGGATTTAACGAGGAGGCAGCCAGACAGTATCAGGAGCAGTTTAAGAACGGAGGAGGTTTCCACTACAATGGAGGTACCGGCGGCTTCGGCACCGATGGATTCGGCGGCTTTGGCAACGGCACGTTCCATTACAGTACAGGAGGAAGCGGTTTCGGTACCGGTGATTTCGGCAGCTTCGGCGGGGATGAGGATATTTTTGACAATCTGTTCGGTCAGTATTTCAAGGGACAGAAAGGCTCCGGACGGGGCAGCCGGGCGAACTACCGCAGCAAAGGTCAGGATGTGGAATCCGGCATCACCATCAGCTTTGACGAAGCAATGCATGGCTGCGACAAGACCTTTACTTTAAGAGATCCGGCTACCGGCAAGTCCGAATCCGTGCAGGTGCACATTCCGGCAGGTATCGATACCGGTAAAAGTATCCGCCTGAAAGGTAAGGGTGGTGAAGGTTACTCCGGCGGTGAGAGCGGTGACCTGTATCTGAAGGTGACGGTACAGGAGAAGCCGGGCTGGGAGCGTAGAGGACAGGATCTGTATACCACGGTCAATATCCCCTATACTACCGCAGCCCTGGGCGGCGAGATCCGTGTACCCACGTTGTACGGCGATGTCATGTGCAAAGTGAAGGAAGGTACGCAGTCCGGAAGTAAGATCCGTCTGAAAGGCAAGGGTGTGGTATCCATGAAGGATAAAAATGCCCACGGCGATCAGTATGTCGTGATCCAGATTCAGGTGCCTAAGAATCTGACCCCGGCAGCAAAAGAAAAATTACAGGAATACAAGAAGGTCAGTGGATTTTGATCCACTGGCCTTTTGTGTTTTCTGATAAATGATAAAATTTTTCATTAAACGAAAAAAGCTGGAAATAGGAAAAACAGGTGCTTATAATATTCATTCATAAATAGAATAAACAAAAGACTTCACACAGGAGGAAATGAATTATGTTGAAATGTTTGAAAAAGATTGATAAAGCTAAAACCGGTATCTTCGCAGCAGGCGTTCTGTTCGGAACCGCAGGTATCAAAGTACTGTCCAGCAAGGATGCGAAGAAGCTGTACACCAACTGCACCGCAGCTGTTTTGCGTGCAAAAGAGTGCGTAATGAAGACGGCTACCACCATTCAGGAGAACGCAGAGGACATCTACGCAGAAGCTCAGCAGATCAACGAGGAGAGAGCAGCACAGGCAGCTCAGGAGTTTGACGGCGAAGCAGAAGCAGCAAAGTCTGCAGATGCAGATACCGATTGGACCCCCGAACTTCAGTAAGTGGAATAGATAACAGACACCTGCATGCTTCGGCATCGCAGGTGTTTTCATGAAAGCAGGCATAAGAAAATATGAGATTTGTGATCAAGCATGAGATAAAGGGGAGACTCAGGGTTCACATTCTGCAGAGCCGTATGAGCTTTGCACAGGCAGATACACTGCAATATTATTTGGACGGACAGAGTAATATTGTCAGTGCCAAAATTCAGGAGCGCACCATGGATGTTACGGTAGTCTATACCGGTTCCAGGGAGGAGGCACTGAAGACACTGGAGAATTTTACGTATCAGAGTACGGAAGTGCCGGAGAACTATCTGGCCAATTCCGGCAGAGAGATGAACCGGGAATATAAGGATCAGCTGATCAATAAAGTGGTAATGCATTATGGGATCAGGCTGTTTCTGCCCATGGATATCCGTTCCGTGATCACCACAGTGAAGTCTTTCAAATATCTCTGGCACGGCGTGAAGACTCTGGCGAAGGGCAAGATCGAAGTACCGGTACTGGATGCCACTGCTATCGGTGTATCTGTGCTGCGTGGTGATTACAACACCGCAGCCTCTGTGATGTTCCTGTTAGGCATCGGTGAGATTTTGGAGGAGTGGACGCACAAAAAGTCTGTCGGTGATCTGGCGAGGAGCATGTCCTTAAACATTGACAAGGTATGGGTTGTGAGCGACGGACAGGAGATCCTGGTGCCGTCCACATCCATTAAGTCGGGTGATCTGGTAAGGATCCACATGGGCAATGTGATTCCTTTCGACGGTACAGTGACGGATGGAGAAGGTATGGTGAATCAGGCATCTCTGACCGGAGAATCCGTTCCGGTGAGAAAAATTCCCGGTGGAACTGTCTATGCCGGAACTGTGGTAGAAGAAGGTGAGCTGACTATCTGTGTGAAAGAAAACGGCGGCTCCAGCAAATATGAGAAGATCATGACCATGATAGAGGAATCCGAGAAGCTGAAATCCTCTCTGGAGGGTAAGGCAGAGCACCTGGCAGATAAGCTGGTACCCTATACTTTCTTAGGCACCGGTCTGGTATGGCTGTTCACACGGAATGTGACCAAGGCATTATCCGTGCTGATGGTGGATTTCTCCTGCGCATTGAAGCTGTCTATGCCGTTAGCGGTATTGTCTGCGATCCGTGAGGCAAGCACCTATGAGATCACGGTGAAGGGCGGCAAATACTTAGAGGCTATGGCAGATGCCACCACCATTGTATTTGACAAGACCGGAACACTGACCAAGGCACAGCCCACGGTGGCAGATGTGATATCCTTTAACGGGCAGTCTGCGGATGAGCTGCTTCGGATTGCTGCCTGCCTGGAGGAGCATTTCCCTCATTCCATGGCAAAGGCAGTGGTACGTGAGGCAGCCCGCAAGGAGCTGGTGCATGAAGAACTGCATACCAAAGTGGAATATATCGTGGCTCACGGTATTTCTTCTACCCTGGATGGCAAGAAGATCATTATCGGAAGTTATCACTTCGTATTCGAGGATGAACAGGCACAGATTCTGGAAGGCAGGCAGGAACTGTTCGATCATCTCTCTGAAGAGTACTCTCATCTGTATATGGCCATTGATGGTAAACTGGCAGCGGTGATCTGTATCGAGGATCCTTTGAGAGAGGAAGCACCGGAGGTCATCCGTCAGCTGAAAAACTTAGGAATCAGCAAAGTCGTAATGATGACGGGAGACAGCGACCGCATTGCAAAGTCCATCGCAAATATCGTTGGTGTGGATGAATATTATTCCGAGGTACTGCCGGAGGACAAGGCAAAGTTCGTAGAACAGGAGAAGCAGTCCGGCCATAAGGTCATTATGATCGGAGATGGTATCAATGATTCTCCCGCACTGTCTGCAGCAGATGTAGGTATCGCCATCAGTGACGGTGCACAGATCGCCAGAGAGATTGCGGATGTGACCATCGGCGCAGATAATCTGTATGAAGTGGCTACCCTGAAGGAACTGAGCAATGCCCTGATGGCGCGGATCCATAAAAATTACCGCATGATCGTGGGCATCAACACCGGACTGATCGTTCTGGGTGTGGCAGGCATGATCCCGCCCACCACTTCCGCTCTGCTGCATAATACATCCACTCTGTGGATCAGCACCAAGAGCATGAAGAATCTTCTGGACAAAGAAGAAGTATAAAGAAAAAAACATAGGCCATTGTAAGGGGAAGGATGAGTTCCCCTTGCGGTGGCCTGCATTTTGCTTTATAGTAAGTCTGAACTAACCACAAAGTGTAATACAATTCGTCGAGAATGTACGGTACTTTTGTAGGAATTATATGTTGCATATTTGTATATGCTTGTATATAATGATATAGTAATTCCTAGTTGGACGCTAGAGATAGGAGGAAGTATATGTCAGAACAATTATTACAGGTGCGTAACTTGTCCGTAAGTGTAGAGGACAAGCCCATCCTTCATGGAATAGATTTAGAGGTTCGTCCCGGAGAGACCCATGTCCTCATGGGACCCAACGGTGCGGGCAAATCCACGTTGGGTTACACCATCATGGGAAGTCCCCGTTATGAGGTGACCGGTGGTGAGATCCTGTTCAAAGGAAAACAATTATTGGAGGAGACCACAGACCAGAGAGCCAAGGATGGTATTTTCCTGTCCTTCCAGAATCCCCTGGAGGTACCCGGAGTATCGCTTCGGAATTTCATTCGTAATGCCGTGGAACAGAGAAGCGGTTCACGTATCAAGCTGTGGACATTTAAAAAGGAACTGGAGAAAGCTATGGAAGTCTTACAGATGGATCCTTCCTACGGTGACCGTGACCTGAATGTCGGATTTTCCGGCGGCGAGAAGAAAAAGGCAGAGATTCTGCAGTTACTTATGTTGAAGCCTTCACTGGCTATTCTGGATGAGACGGATTCCGGTCTGGACGTGGATGCAGTGCGTACCGTATCCAAGGGCGTGGAAGAGTACCAGAAGGACAAAAAGGGTGCTCTGCTGATCATTACCCACAGCACCAGAATCTTAGAGTCTCTCCATGTGGACAAGACCCATGTATTGGTGAACGGTAAGATCGTGGCATCCGGCGACGCTTCCCTGGTAGACGAGATCAACGAGCATGGTTTTGAACGTTTTCTGGAAGCGTAAAGGAGGTCGACGATCCGAATGAGTGAAAGAGAAAAGACTTATGTGGAGGACGTCAACAGAAGCATTTATGATATTCGTAATGAAGAAAAAGACGTCTACCGCATTCAGAAAGGACTGACGCCCGATATTGTGGCGGAGATTTCCGAGAAAAAGAAGGATCCCGCATGGATGGCAAATTTCAGATTACAGTCTCTGCAGATCTATAATGAGATGGAAGTCCCCGACTGGGGTCCCTCTATTGAGGGTCTGAACATGGAAGACATCGTAACCTATGTAAAACCCAATACCCATATGAGTGCCAAATGGTCCGAGGTACCGGAGGATATCAAGGATACCTTTGAGAAGCTGGGAATCCCACAGGCGGAGCGAAAGTCCCTCGCCGGTGTGGGCGCCCAGTACGATTCTGAGCTGGTATATCACAATGTCAGGGAAGAAGTGGCAGCCCAGGGCGTAGTCTATACCGATATGGAGAGTGCCCTGAATGGGGAATATGCGGATATGGTGCGGAAGCATTTTATGAAGCTGGTGACCCCCAGAGACCACAAATTCGCAGCGCTGCACGGTGCTGTGTGGTCCGGCGGCTCCTTCGTATATGTTCCCCCCGGAGTGTCCGTGACGATCCCTTTGCAGTCCTATTTTCGACTGAATGCACCGGGAGCCGGACAGTTTGAGCATACTCTGATCATTGTGGATGAGGGTGCTTATCTGCACTTTATCGAAGGCTGTTCCGCCCCGAAGTATAACGTGGCGAACCTCCATGCCGGCTGTGTGGAACTGTTCGTAGGAAAGAATGCAAAACTGCGTTATTCCACCATTGAGAACTGGTCCAAGAATATGTACAATCTGAATACCAAGCGTGCGCTGGTGGAAGAGGGCGGTACCATTGAATGGGTCTCCGGTTCCTTTGGATCCCACGTATCCTACCTGTATCCCATGAGCGTCCTGAACGGTAAGGGGGCCAGAGCGGAATTCACCGGTATCACCTTTGCGGGAGCCGGACAGAATCTGGATACCGGTACCAAAGTGGTCCACAATGCACCGGAGACCACTTCTTATATCAACACGAAGTCCATTTCCAAGGATGGCGGGATCAGTACGTTCCGAAGCTCCGTGGTAGTGAAGAACAGTGCGGCAAAGAGCAAATCCGCCGTATCCTGTCAGTCCCTGATGCTGGATGACAAGTCCCGCTCCGATACCATCCCGGCAATGGATATCCGTACCCAGGATGCCGATATCGGGCATGAGGCGAAGATCGGCAGGATCAGCGACGAGGCAGTGTTCTATCTGATGTCCCGCGGTATCTCAGAAGAGGATGCCAGAGCCATGATCGTCAGCGGATTCGCAGACAATGTATCGAAGGAGCTGCCGTTGGAATACGCGGTGGAGATGAACAATCTGATCCGTCTGGAGATGAAGGGCAGCATCGGTTAATGTGGCAGGAGGAATGGAGATCAGTATGGAAAAAGAATATAATATGACCATTAACAGACTGCCGGCGAAGACCTGGAACTGGCTTCGCATGAACGAGACGCAGTTGGAAAAGATAGAAGTACCTACGGCAGGAGGGGTAAAGGTAAGCCTGCCGGAAAAAATAACAACAGCAGAAAATGAGGGATCCAAGCCCTGGAATGCGAATTTTGCAGGCATCCCATCCGGCATGGGAGAGGACATGGACGGTCTTCTGACAGCAGCGGGAGTGAAGGCACAACATTATGAGGTGTCTGAGGAAACCACAGAAGCACAGCCGTTGCTGTTGGATTATACCTACGTACAAAATAGTTTACAGGCCGGTGCCGTAGCAGTGAGAGCCCGGAAAAACAGTGAAATCACTGTGATCCAGGATTTTGCTTCCGACAGGGAGGCAGCAGGGCAGGCGGCAGTATCCACCAGACTGTATCTGGAAGAAGGAGCGAAGCTCCGGCTGATCCAGGTGCAGAGACTGGGCAGTGATTTTACTTTTATGAATGATATCGGAGCCCTGTGTGAAGAGAAGGCTTCCCTGGAAGTGATCCAGCTGATCCTCGGCGGAAAGAATACTTACCTTGGATGCAAGACTACCTTACAGGGCAGAGAGAGCAGCCTGAATGCCGACACCGCTTATATCGTGGGCGGTGACGGAAGACTGGATATGAATTATGTAGCTGTGCATGAAGGCAAAAAGACCCAGAGCAATATGCAGGCCGGCGGCGTTCTGCGGGATCATGCTTTCAAGCTGTATCGTGGCACCATTGATTTCAAATGGGGGGCTAAAGGCGCAGTAGGCAATGAAAAAGAGGATGTACTGTTATTGTCCAATGATGTGGTGAACCAGACTATTCCCCTGATCCTCTGTGCGGAGGAAGATGTGGAAGGTAATCACGGCGCCACCATTGGCAAACTGGACGATGAGCTGCTGTTCTACCTGGAGAGCCGCAGCATGAACAGAGAGCAGATCTATGAGATGATGGCTATGGCCAAGGTGGATGCGGTCTGCCGCAAGATTCCTGATGCAGCTACACGGGCTAAGGTACAGGAGTTCCTTGGAAGAGCCGGGGAAGAAGAGGAAGCGGAAGAGTAAGATAACAGGAGGAAGTATGACGACTTCAATCAGCGAGATCCGTAAGGATTTTCCTCTGCTTATGAGTAACGATGTGATTTATCTGGACACGGCGGCGACTTCCCAGAAGCCGTCCTGTGTTCTGGAGGCAGAGAGAACATTTTATGAAAAATACAATGCCAATCCCCTGCGCGGATTATACGAGCTGGGAGAGGCGGCAACCGAAAAATACGAAGAAGCCAGAGAGACGGTCCGGGAGTTTTTAAATGCCAGAGAGGCGGCGGAGATCGTTTTCGTCCGCAATGCCACGGAAGGCTTGAATCTGGTGGCCTACAGTCTGAGTTCCCTGGTGCTGAAGCCTGGGGATGAAATCCTGGTGAGCATCATGGAGCACCACAGCAATCTCCTGCCCTGGCAGCAGGCAGCAGCCAGAACAGGAGCTGTGGTAAAATATCTGGAGTGTACCGAGGATGGAAAATATACCGAAGAAGCATTCCGCGCGGCTCTGAGTGATCGGACGAAGGTTGTTGCTATGACCCAGGTATCCAATGTGCTGGGCTGCAAAAATGATATCAAGCGTTTTGCGCAGCTGGCACATGAGGCAGGCGCTTATTTCGTGGCAGACGGAGCCCAGAGCGTTCCCCATATGGCAGTGGATGTACAGGATCTGGATGTGGATTTTTTGGCATTTTCCGGACACAAGATGTATGCTCCCATGGGAATTGGTGCGTTATATGCGAAGAGAGAACTGTTGGAGCAGATGCCTCCTTTCCTGTGCGGCGGGGAAATGATCGATTCCGTCAGCCGTACCGGAGCCGTGTGGGCGGAAGTGCCACATAAGTTCGAAGCAGGAACGGTAAACGGTGCCGGAGCCTATGCACTGGCAGAGGCAATCCGGTATGTGCAGAAGATCGGTTTTGACTTTATCGAAGAGAGAGAAGCGAAGCTGACAGCCATGCTGATGGATGGCATGAAAGAGATTCCCGCAGTACACATTTTGGGCTCACAGAAAGCAGAAGACCATCACGGCATTGTGACCTTCAAACTGGACGGTGTGCATCCCCATGATGTGGCTTCTATTTTGGATGCGGATCATATCGCGGTCCGGGCGGGACATCATTGTGCCCAGCCGTTATTGCAACATTTGAAAGTATTGTCCACCACCAGAGTAAGCCTGGGTGTCTACAATACGGAAGAAGAGATTCAGGCATTTTTAGAAAGCCTTGCAAAGATAAGGAGACAGATGGGCTATGGAGAATAAGACATTTTATAATGAAATCCTGACGGAGCACAATCTGCATCCGTATCACAAGCACAAGCTGGAGGATGCGAATCTGGTGTTGGAGGGCGTTAATCCCAGCTGTGGTGATGACATTTTTCTGGAGCTGAAAGTGGAGGATGGTGTGGTAGTTGACGGTGCCTTCGAAGGCGACGGCTGTGCCATTTCCCAGGCTTCCGCGGACATGATGCTGGAGCTGGTCATTGGCAGAAGCAAGGAGGAAGCGTTGCATCTGGCAGACCTGTTCCTCAAGATGATCAAGGGAAGTATTACCGAGGAAGAGCGGGACGAACTGGAGGAAGCCTCCGTATTGCAGGATATCGCCCACATGCCTGCCAGGGTAAAATGCGCGGTGCTTGGCTGGCATACTATGCAGGAATTATTGAAAACAGAAGAAAAATAGCTGATAAAAAGATAAAGATACATCTTGCACGCCCTTTTTGGATACGCTACAATGAAAAAAGAAGTGTAAGAAAAGCGGGGGGGCTGTGCATGTTCCACATAGAGCTTATCATTGAATTCCTGGAAAATGTGATGAACAATATTGTCCAGGTGGCAATACTGTTCTTTGAATTTGTCGGAGTGATCGTTATTATTCTCTCCGGTCTGAAAGGGTTTTATAATTATGTGCGTCGGGTGCCGGATATGAAGATCACCCTGGCGCAGGGGCTTGCTGTAGGGCTGGAATTCAAGTTGTGCAGTGAGATCCTTAAGACCGTTATTGTCAGAGACTGGAAGGAGATCGTTACTGTAGCCGGTATCATCGGACTTCGTGCGGCACTGACTTTCCTGATCCATTGGGAGATCAAGGAAGAGAAGAATCATTCCTAAAAATCGGCAGCTGATGAAAATCGGCTGCTTTTTTTTAGAATGATTTCCGGTTACCCAACAAAAGTCAATAAGTTTATCCAGATAAAGAGATTAAATTTGTAATGGTATATAGGTTAAATTTGCACCTTGGAAAAAAGCTGTCAGAGGACTAACATATAACGATAAAGTATGTATTTACAAAAAAGTGTAAAGAAATGCTAAAAAATCCGTTGCATTTGACACTTCGACGTGCTAAAGCTATCGATAGCATGAACGTAAATGTAATCGATTACGCATGCTTAAAAGGAAAGCAGAATGGAATTACAAAAGACACTTACTCCCGGGGAAGCGCTGGAACGCGTCCTGCGATCTTATCAGACCTACTACAATATCAAAACAGAGGCTGTAGAACCGCCATTCGCAGCCGAAGCAATCTTCGGATCCCATAATGAGCAGTACTTTCTGATCAAGAAAGCTAAGGTGGCAGATATTGACACCAACGAGACTGTGTATTTTGCCACAGAGGAATCTTTATCAAAGGATCGCCTTCTGGAACTGGACTCCATCGCCTGGGAACGGGGAACTGCCAACGTGCAGCCCTCATCCAATCATCGGAACAGCGATGTTGTCCTGATCATTCTGACCGGTCATGCAGAGGAGGATGCGCTTACACAGGTGAAAAAGTGCAAGCATTATCAGAGTTACCTCTGGGGATTTCATGGCTGGAGTAATTACCGTTTGATTGTCGCCGAGTTATCTTCGGGTCGGATCGTCCACAACCGCCACGGACAGATTTTGAAGAAGCTCGTGAAAAAGGCAATACAGTAAATACAAGGGACATGTGAGGAAGCAGTAATTTACAAAGTAAATTAACGGATTCCGAACAGTTTTAGAATTGCGAGAGCGGATTTTAGCGGAGCAATTTGTGTATTTGCGAAAAATTAAATCTGTGTATAAGAAAAGGAGAAACACAAATGACAGCATTATTAATTGTTTTGGCCGCTATCGTATTATTGTTTATCGGCTATGTGTTCTATGGCTCCTGGCTGGCAAAACAGTGGGGCATTGATCCTACCAAGAAGACTCCTGCTATTGAGAAGGAGGATGGTGTAGACTATGTTGCAGCAAAGCCCGCCGTACTTATGGGACATCATTTTTCCTCTATCGCCGGAGCAGGCCCGATCAACGGACCGATCCAGGCTTCCATCTTCGGATGGGTTCCCGTATTCCTGTGGTGTATTATCGGTGGTATTTTCTTCGGCGGTCTGCAGGACTTCGGATCTTTATTCGCATCTATCAGACATGACGGTAAATCTGTAGGTGAGATCATCGAGGATTCCATGGGATCCAGAGCAAAGAAGCTTTTCATCATCTTCGCACTTCTGGTATTGATTCTGGTAATCGCTTCCTTCGTTAACATCGTGGCAGGTACTTTCCTGACTGTGGCAGACGAAGCCGGCAAGACCGCTTTCGGTTTTGTGACCAATCCTACCGGTAACCAGTCTACCGCTATGATCTCTTTGTTATTTATCGTTCTGGCTGTTATTTATGGTTATGTGACCAACAGAATGGGTGTCAAGACTCTGCCCGCTACCATCGGTGGCATCATCGGTATCGTACTGATCACTGTTCTTGGCTTGAACGTTGGTTTTGCAATGAACCGTATCGCATGGATCGTATTCGTAGGTGTGTACATCGCTGTAGCTTCCCTGGTTCCCGTATGGATCCTGTTACAGCCCCGTGACTATCTGTCCAGCTTCCTGCTGTACGCTATGATCGGTCTGGCATTCATCGGTGTGGTTGCAGGTGCTTTCACCGGTACTGTTGCTTTCGATATTCCAGCTTTCACCAGCTGGGAGCCCAAGGCAGGACAGACCCTGTTCCCTATGCTGTTCATCACTGTAGCATGTGGTGCATGTTCCGGTTTCCACAGCCTGATCGCTACCGGTACTTCTTCCAAGCAGTTAGCGAACGAGAAGGATGCCAAGGCAATCGGTTACGGCTCCATGCTGATCGAGTCTGCTCTGGGTATCATCGCTCTGGTAGCAGTCGGTGCAGTATATCAGAAGTACTTAAACGGTGAGTTTGGATCTCCCGCAGCTGCATTCGCTGCAGGTATCGCATCCATGTTCGGTACCGAGACTTCCAAGGCATATGGCACCATTTACGCACTATTAACTCTGTCTGTATCCGTATTCGCGCTGACCAGTCTGGATACCGGTACCCGTCTGAGCCGTTTCATGTTCTCCGAGCTGTTCCTGAAGGAAGGCGAGGCTACCTACAAGGATGCCAAGGGCGCACGTAAAGTGCTGGCTCATCCTCTGTTCGGTACTGTTTCTATGGTACTGATCGGTTGTATCCTGGGTGGTCTGTCTCTGAGCCAGATCTGGGGTCTGTTCGGTGCAGCCAACCAGTTGCTGGCAGGTATCGCACTGATGGCAGTAGCTGCATGGCTGGGTGAAGTTGGTAAGAACAACAAGATGTTCTACTTCCCTATGGTATTCATGCTTGCTGCAACTCTGACCAGCCTGGTGATCACTGTAATCAACAAGTGTAAGGCTATCGGCGCCGGCACCGCTGCATGGGGTGACTGGTTCCAGCTGTTCTTCGCAACTGCAATGGCAGTGCTGGCAATCTTCCTGGTAGTGGAAGGCGCACAGACCTTCGCTAAGCAGATGAAAGAGAAGAAGGTTAAGAAGGCTGCTTAATATAAGCGCAAGATACAAAAGATAAATAAAGTTAAGCAAAGAGAAATCCCGGAGACTGTGAAAGGCCTTCGGGATTTTTATTGTGTATGCGGGGACCGCAGAAGCGGTGTCCGGAATAATAATGGATGCGGCAATCGCAATATCAGCCCCGCGTAAGGAACCGGGGCAATTCTTCAATGGGAATCGGCTTGGAGAACTTATAGCCCTGTAAATAATCTGCATGACTGATGATACACAGTTCTTCCTGGGCATCGGTCTCTACACCTTCGTACAGTACCTTGTAACCCAGACGCTCAAAGGCGGTAGAGAAGTAATCCAGCATGAAGCGGGAATTGGCATCCTGATCCGCCATCAGTAAAAGGCTTCTGTCGAATTTGACCACATCCAGTTTCAGGCTTAAGATCCGGTCGAAATTGGAATAACCGGTTCCAAAATCATCCAGATAAGTACATACCCCCAACTGTTTGAACTCACTGACGCATTCCTGTACCAGTTCGTATTCCGTATCGTTCTGGGACTCCGTAAACTCAACGGCAATGGTGTGGAAGTCGATTCCGGCGGCTCGTACGATGGATTTGAATTCTTCCATGAAGTCCTTTTCGCCCAGCTCTTCCACAGAAAGATTTACGGATACACGGGAGATCTGATAGCCCTCATCTTGCATCTGCTTGATCTGCCTACAGGTCTTATTCAGAATGATCATGCTGAGGCGGTGGATGTAGCCGTATTTTTCTGCCAGAGGAATAAAACGATCCGGGAATACCAGTCCTGTCTGTGGCAGACGCAAACGCATCAGGGATTCTGCGGTATCGTAAGTACCCGTGTGGACATTCCGTACCGGCTGACAATAGACCAGAACGCGTTCGTCATCTAAGGAGCCGTGTTCCGCAATATCCTTCAACTGGGACTTGATATAATGCATTTCTTTATAAGTCTGGTAATCTTCTTCCCCGAAGACACGATAGGAATTCTGCGCTACTTTTTCGGAAAAGTAATTGAATACTTCGTAGAACTGTTCCAGATTCTCACAAAAGTCCAGATGGTCGAAGAGTACCAGCTTGTAGGGAAGCTTATATTCTTCATAATATTTCTGGAACACCTTTTTAATCAGGGATACTGCCCTTTCTGTGGCATCCGGGATATTGTGGCTGTCCACTGCCAGTACGAAGAAGCTGGTGGAAGGATTGAACAACATACCCTTTCGAAAATAATCCGTCCAGAAGCTGTAGAACAGCTTTCCCATTTCCTCTGTCATGACGTATTCGAAATCCATGTCAAAGCGCAGGCACAGGTAGTAGGTATCCTGAGCGGTCTGTCGCTGCTGGCGCAGATATTCATCCAAGGATGCGGAACCCAGGGCACCGGTCTTCGGGTCGTAGGCGTTGGCATGGAGCATGTACAATACCACCAGAAGCGGCAGAAAATAGGTTGTGGCCAGGAAAGAAGTCGTATTCATGGCAGCTTCCATGACTACAATCAATCCACAGACCGTCTCAGTAAATATCAGCATATGGAACAGTGCGGTAGGAAGTCTGCGGCGGTAGCGAACCAACAGAAAGAGGATCACCGCCAGATACAGAAGATATCCGACCATAAAAGGAGTGGACAGGATATTTTCATACCAGATTCCGTAATGATCCTGATGAAATCCCCAACCGGTCAGAGGAGATGCCAGATCGGCAACTCCGGTCACCACAAGGATGGCGAAGGACAGAAAGGTATATTTCCTGCCGATATTTTTCGGGAAGACGATCAGTATTTTCAGGTAAGCAATATAGAGACAGAACAGGGACAGAAGACTGATATGGTAGACGGCCCGGAGGATCCAGAGTAGGGTGTTCTGTCTGGAAAAAAGGTCGGCATAATAAAAGGCGATATTGGAAACTGCGGCAATGAAAAGCAGGGCAAAACAGGCCTTGAAGATCCGAAAGGTCCGGCTCTGTTTAATGAAAGTCTGTCGGATCAGTAACAATGCCAGAAGACACATAACCACCAACAGAAAATCTGCCACGGGAGAGTAACTGTGGATGACGATATGATTTGTGGATAGTAACAGGTTCAACCCCATAAAAATTCTCCTCTCTGGTAATGTAGAAAATGAACAAACAATATAAAATGATTTTACAATATACCATAAGAGGAGAAATTTGTCAGTGGGGCAGCTGTGGGAAATTAGTCCTATTTTGAGCAAATGGGAAAAATTGTAATAGATTTAATGTTCGAAGAATGCAACGGCAACAGCACCCGGGCCCACATGGGTTCCGATGGTGGCACCCAGAGTGCTGACGGGAAGCTCCTTGGCATAATCCTTCCAGAGATGCTCACTGTCGTGAATGTATTTCTGTAAAAGTTCGTCACTCAGACCGGTATAGCCCAGACAGAAGGGCTTGGAGAAGTCCACGCCGTCCGCTTTTTCAATTTCACGGATGAGGAAGTTACTGCCGTTTTTGGAACCACGGGCTTTTCCCAGCATAATGATCTCACCGTCTACGACTGCTACCACGGGCTTGATGGCCAGAGCACCCCCGATGAATGCCACAGTGGGGGAGATACGGCCCCCTTTTTTCAAGTATTCCAGAGTGTCTAAGAGTCCCATGGTGTGGATCTTATGCTTTTGCTCTTGCAGAACGCTTACGATCTCTTCCGCGGTCATTCCCTGCTTTTTCAGCTGCAGGCCGTATTCTACCAGAATCTGTTCCCCAATGGTGGCATTCAGACTGTCTACGACGAAGACTTTGCCTTCATAATCCTCGGCAGCGATCCGGGCACTCTGGCAGGTGCCGGACAGCTTGCTGGAAATAGTAACCACAATGACAGTTTCTCCGGCCGATACAGCTTTTTCGTAGGCTTCTTCGAAGACTGCGGGAGATACCAGACTGGTGGTGGGCAGAGTATCACATTCGATCAGTTTCTCATAGAATTCCTTATGACTGATGGTGACACCGTCAGCATATTCCTCCTCACCGAAGCGGATATGCAGGGGGAGAATCGTGACGTCCTCTCTTGAACTGTTCATATCGGATGCGGAGTCCGTGATAAAACGTATTTTTTCCATAATTGTTTCCTGTACTTTCTATATATAGTTATGATGAATATTCTTTCGGGCGGAAATGCGCCGGGGCATCCATCGGGATGGACATACGACATCGTTCATGTCACCTTGCTGTTAATTCTGTTGGAAAGCCAGTCAGGGTGAGTTGCGGATGGATCATTTCTCTGTGGGATGCTTGACAGAAAACTCTGTAAGATACTGCTCCAGATTATGGGAGATCCGTTCCAGAGAGTCATAGAGATTCAACCGTTGTTCTTCCGTCATGCCATCACCGCCGTGAGCCAGTGCGGAATAGATCCGGGAACTGATCTTTTTGACTACAGTATTGCCTTCTTCTGTCAGATAATACAGTGTGCGGTAGGAACGTTTATGTTCCGGCAGCTCGCAGGACACCAGCCCCTTGGAACTCAACTGGCTTAAGGTACGGGAGATGGCGGCCTTGTCTTCCTTACACAGCTCCGTCAGCTGCGTGGCGGTCAGCCCTTCCGGGTGCTTTCCCAAATAATACAGACACATGGTATAACCGGCTTTTAAGTCCATCTGTCCCATTTCCAGTTCTTTCAATTTTTGCAGATAACGGTGCAATTCTGTGATAGATACCACAAATCTTTCAAAACGATCCTGCATGAAGGTTCCTCCTGTAAAATGTTGACACTGCAACAACTTTATGAAGTGTAACACATGGATGTTGATAAGTCAACAAAAAGAAGGGCAAAAAAATACCTTATCCATTAAGATAAGGTACTGATAAGAATAAACTATGCAATTTCCAGCCGCTGCTTTATTTTTCGGACATCATTTTCCAATACATTAAGCCGGACGCGAACCAGTTCATCATCTTCTTTTACTTTTAAGGCCCGGTCGAATTTTCTGGATAAATCTAAATGAGCTTCTGCAATTGTACAGATATTACGACTGACTTCATTCTCAAAAGTCAACTCTATATTGGTAAGGCGATTCGCCATAGAGAGCTGACCGGATTCCAGATTGGCAAGGCGCTGTTCCATGGCAATCTGACCGGATTCCAGATTGGAAACACGTTGTTCCAAAGAATCGAATCTTTGCTCCAGTGAATCAAGTCGCTGCTCCACCCTGTCGAGTCGCTGTTCGACCTTATCAAGTCGTTGTTCCACCCTGTCGAGTCGCTGTTCGACCTTATCAAGTCGCTGTTCGACCTTATCAAGTCGCTGCTCCACCCTGCCCAGTCGTTGGTCTATACTTTCTAATTTAATTACTATCGTCTCTAATAATTCCCGGTTGGTCATGAATTCTCCTCCTGTACATGTATACTAGCACAGTTCAAAAGTGCTGACAATTGGGCAATATAGAGAAAAAAGCGATTGTGAATTATTACAACAAAAAATATGATAAATGGATGATAAGCCCCAAAAACATGATATATCCAAGGAAAAAGAGTACGGCAAAATAAACAATGCCGATTGGAACGGTAGAAGAGCCAGAGAGAGCGGCTGCGGTATGGATTGTACTGCGTATTCGTTTATGCTATGCTAAATAGCAGAAGTATTCCGGAAACGGGAATGCACAATGTGCAAAAAGCATAATGCACTAAAATCACATGGTGTGATAGATCGCATTGAACATAGAAAGAGTGAGGACTACAGCATGCTCAGACCCAGCATCGGTATTGATTGGGACGATGTTACCGCCCCGTTTAACAGTATCGCCATCCGTATGGCAAATGAAAAATATCATCCGAAGGAACCCTATCGCATGGAGGAAATCACTTCCTGGGCCAACGAAGGGCGGACTTCGGTGATCAAAGAATTCTATAACGATCCGGAACTGTACCGAAGGCAGATCCCGACCGAGGAGACGAAACGAGGGATCCGCAGACTGATGCAGATCGCGGATGTCTTTTTCATTACTGCGGTGTCACCACATTTTATGGGAGTGCGGGCAGAACAGATCATGACCCAGTTCCCGGAGCTTCCACCGGAAAATATTATTCTGGGAAGTGCCAAGGATCGTGTCCATTTTGATATTGTGCTGGATGATGCCATCCACAATATTCTGGAGAGCAAGGCGGAGTATCCGGTGCTGATGCGGAAGCCCTGGAATGCCAAAATGACGGGGCTGTTGTCCGTAAATACCATGGCGGAATTTGTCTCTCTGGTGAAGCAGATCATGAAAGCATCCACTTCTAAGACAGAGAAGATCACTGCTCCGGCGGTGCTGGCCCTGGTGGGGCCGTCCGGCTCCGGCAAACGGGAGATTACGGAAGCTTTGTGCGGTAGCCGAGGGACAGGCGCGAGCGAAAGGACAGAGAGTGGGGAGATTTTTGTCCGCCCGGTGAACTACTGCACGGAACCGGGGCGCTACGGCCACAAGTACGTCCCGGAGGAAGCCTTCGACCGGATGAACTTTTTTGAAAAAACGGCTTATGCCGGGGTACGGTACGGCACCAGAAAGGAAGACATTCAGACCTTGCTGGATCAGGGAAAGTTTGCGGTGATCCCCGTGGATATGTGCGGTGCCATTGCCATGAAGCGTTCCTTTCCCACCCATATTATCTATGTGGCGAGAGATAAAGAAAAGCTGATCGCCGATATCATTGATTCCGACTATGACACCGAGGAAAAGACACTTCGGATCCTGTCTATCGATGCGGAGAAGCGTAATCGCAAGATCTGTGATTATGTGATCCATAATGATACCATAGAAGGGGAACGTGTCAGCGGAGCGGAAGAAATCCGGCGGCTGATCCTGCTGGAAGGCGAAAAATACTGAAATGTACCGGGGAGCGATACCCGGAAAACGGAATAGAGTTGTACAAAACCGGATAGAGAAGGAGCGGGGCGGACGGATACGTATGGAAGAAAAACAGCTGAAATACTATAAAATGCATCATGATTTACAGGAACAGATCCGACTGGGAGAACTGCGCAGCGGTGACCGTGTTCCCTCGGAGAACCAGCTGGCCGCCGCTTATCAGGTGAGCCGCCAGACCGTCCGCAAGGCACTGGCCATTCTGGAACAGGAGGGATACATCTATGCGGTACACGGGAAAGGCACCTTTGTGTCGGAGCGGGTCCGCCCGGAGCATAAGTCTCACAACATTGCCGTGGTGACCACCTATCTGTCGGATTATATTTTTCCCCGGGTTATTCAGGGCATCGATGAAGTTCTTACGGCACAGGGGTATAGCATTTTATTAAAAAATACAAGAAACTCCCGGAGCCAGGAGGCACGGTGTCTGGAGGAACTGTTGCAGAAGGATATCGACGGGGTCATCATCGAACCCAGTAAGAGCCAGATCAGCTGCAGACATCTGCATCTGTATGAGCGGCTGGAAGAATACGGAATTCCCTATGTGTTTATTCAAGGCTGCTTCGACCAGATGGAAGACAAGCCCCAGGTGCTGATGGACGATTGCAGGGGAGGTCATCTGATCACAAAATATCTCCTGGATACCGGGCATCGCGATATTGCCGGAGTGTTCAAGGCAGATGACATCCAGGGACAGAACCGTCACCGGGGCTATGTACAGGCCCTGCAGGAAGCAGGTGTCCTCTACGATCCGGACAAGGTGATCTGGTTCCATACCGAGGATCGTAAAGTCCACCCACAGGAGGGAATCCGGCGTCTGATCTCCAAGGGAACCAGACTCGACAGTGTGGTCTGTTACAATGACCAGATCGCCATGCAGGTCATCCCGACGCTGACGTCACGGGGGATTCGCGTCCCGGAGGACATTTCCGTCACCGGTTATGACAATTCCTACATGGCCATCGGCGGAGGTTTTCAACTGACCACTATCGTTCATCCCCAGGAAAAACTGGGAGAAATGGCGGCACAGCTGTTACTGTCACTGCTTCATGGGGAATCTCTGGGACCGGAAGAGAGAAAGATTCTCATCCAGCCGGAGCTTGTCGTAGGAAATACAACTTGTTAGCAGAAGCATACAAGTTGTAATATGGTAATATCGAAATTGTATGATGCCAGGGTCAAAAGGTCTAAGCCCACATGAGCTTGCTCATAGGTGGGTGAAAGACCTTAGGACCCGCCCCGATATGAGCATAAAAGTGGGATGATAATCCCACGATATGCGAATATTGGGTAGGGTGCTATGTGCCAGTGGCACATGTTTAGCACGGACCGAAGCGGAGCGGAGACGTGGGAGTGCGTAGCACGGAACAATCCGTAGGCATCAAAGTCGGGGGCTTTTGACCCCGACATCATTGTATTCAACTATAGGAGGTATTACTTATGTTACAGACAAAAAAATATCAATTCTGGTTTTGTACGGGATCACAGGACTTGTATGGGGACGAGTGCCTGGCAAAGGTAGCGGAGCACTCTCACAAGATCGTGGATGCCCTGAACGCTTCCGGTGTGTTACCTTATGAGGTGGTATGGAAGCCGACCCTGATCACTAACGAACTGATCCGCCGTACTTTTAATGAAGCAAATCTGGATGACACTTGTGCCGGTGTTATCACCTGGATGCATACTTTCTCTCCGGCAAAATCCTGGATCCTGGGATTACAGGAGTATCGTAAGCCCCTGCTGCATTTCCATACTCAGTTCAATGAGGAACTGCCCTATGACACCATCGACATGGATTTCATGAATGAGAACCAGTCTGCCCACGGTGACAGAGAGTACGGTCATATCGTGACCCGCATGCGCATGGAGCGTAAGGTTGTGGTAGGCCACTGGTCTGATCCTGTGGTACAGGGCAAGATCGCATCCTGGATGCGTACTGCAGTCGGCGTGGTGGAGAGCAGCCATATCCGTGTCATGCGTGTGGCTGACAACATGCGCAATGTAGCGGTAACCGAAGGTGATAAGGTAGAAGCACAGATCAAGTTTGGCTGGGAAGTAGACGCTTACCCTGTAAACGAGATCGCAGAGAGTGTAAATGCCGTATCTGTATCCGATGTCAATGCACTGGTAGACGAGTACTACGAGAAATATAATATTTTATTAGAGGGAAGAGACCCCGAAGAGTTTAAAAAACATGTGGCTGTACAGGCACAGATCGAACTGGGATTTGAACGTTTCCTGGAAGAGAAGAATTATCAGGCCATCGTTACCCACTTCGGAGATCTGGGTGCGTTGAAGCAACTGCCCGGACTGGCCATTCAGAGACTGATGGAGAAGGGCTACGGCTTCGGCGCAGAAGGTGACTGGAAGGTAGCCGCCATGGTACGTCTGATGAAGATCATGACCGCAGGCAAAAAGGATGCCAAGGGTACTTCCATGCTGGAGGATTACACCTACAATCTGATCAAGGGCAAGGAAGGTATTCTGGAAGCCCATATGCTGGAGATCTGCCCCACCATTGCGGACGGTCCCATCAGCATCAAATGCCAGCCCCTGTCCATGGGAGACAGAGAAGATCCTGCAAGACTGGTATTTACTTCCAAGGAAGGTCATGGTATCGCTACTTCCCTGATCGACATGGGCAATCGTTTCCGTCTGATCATCAACGATGTGAACTGCAAGAAAGTGGAGAAACCCATGCCGAAGCTTCCTACCGCTACCAACTTCTGGACTCCCGAACCGGATCTGTATACCGGCGCGGAAGCATGGATCCTGGCAGGAGGTGCACATCATACCGCATTTACCTACGATCTGACCGCAGAGCAGATGGGTGACTGGGCAGCCATGATGGGCATCGAGGCTGTATACATCGACAAGGATACGAAGATCCGCGATCTGAAGAGAGACCTGATGCTGGGAGAAGTATTCTACCGCTAAAATATGCTACCCGAAAAATCTGTTTTCGTGTATAATAGAAAATAGTATTGCAGAGAACGAAATAAAAATCTGCAGGCAGAATCTGCGGGTAGAAGTTACCTGCAGATAGAAGAAGGGTATCGTAGAAATGTTAAAAGTGTTTTTGGTGGAGGATGAATTTGTCATCCGTGAAGGAATCAAAAATAATATTGACTGGAAGGCTCATGGCTATGAGTTCTGTGGGGAGGCCGGCGACGGAGAGCTGGCCTATCCCATGATCCAGAAATTGCGTCCGGATATCGTGATCACCGATATCCGGATGCCGTTTATGGACGGCCTGGAATTGAGCCGTCTGATCCGCAAGGAGCTTCCGGACACAGAAATCATTATTCTGTCCGGTTACCAGGAATTCGAATATGCCAAGGAAGCTATCAAGCTGGGAGTGGCCCAGTATCTGTCCAAACCCATCAATGGTGAGGAACTGCTGGCGGAATTGGATGAATTGTCGGCGAAGATCGAGGAGAAGCGCAGAGCCATTCAGATCAGAGAGCGGTATTTGCAGGAGATGGAGGAAAACAATCTCAGAGAGCGGAAAAAGCTGTTCCAGGAACTGGTCACCGGAGAAAGCACCGTGGCAGAACTGTTGGAATCGGCAGAGATTCTGGGGATCGATCTGTCGGCACCCTGGTACAATATTATTCTGTTCAAGACCCAGTCTCTGCGTCATGCGCAGGATGAGTATTCCGGTAGCCTGATCCGGATCGAACAGGAACTGCGGGGACTGGAAGACGGCAGGACGGTGATCACCTTTGATCGTAATCTGGAAGGAAAAGCATTCTTATTAAAAGCCGATTCCGAGGAACAGCTATTGCTGTTGCAACAGGAATACATAGAAAAGATCAAGGACATTATGGAAGGCTATGAGCATGTGCGGTATTTCGGTGGTATCGGCAAGCCGGTGAATCGTCTGCGGGAGCTTCCGGCATCTTTTGAACAGGCCAGTCATGCTTTTGCCCACAGATATCTGGTGCAGGACAGCCGGATCCTGGACAGCGGACATATGACGGAGGAAGCGCAGAAGGAAGATAATTTTGACATCAAGGAAGTCAATCCAAAGCAGATCGACCGCACAAGAATCCAGGAATTCTTAAAACAGGGTGACCGGGAGGAAGTGGTCTACTTCGTGGAAGAATTTTTCCGGGATCTCAGCAACAAGGCACTGCAGTCCAATATTTTCAGGCAGTATATTACCATGGATGTCTATTTCTGTGTGGCAGATTTTCTGGAAAGCCTGCAGACGGATACGCAGGAACTGGAAACACCCAATCAGGACGAGAAGACCCTGCAGGACAGCGATAGTGCGATCCATTACATTACCAGAATTCTGCAGAAAGCACTGGCGGTCAGAGATAAGGCTGCCAGCAGCCGGTATGATGATGTGGTGGAACAGGTGATGAAATACATTGATGAGAATTATGCAGACGAGGAACTTTCCCTGAATCTGCTGGCATCCCACGTGAATTTCTCACCGAACCATCTGAGCATGATCTTCAGCCAGCAGACCGGACAGAGCTTTATCAAATATCTGACAGACTATCGTATGAACAAGGCAAAGGAACTCTTGCGCTGCACCGGCAAGCGCAGCAGCCTGATCAGCCAGGAGGTGGGCTACAAGGATCCACACTATTTCTCCTATCTGTTCAAGAAGACCCAGGGGATGACCCCTACCCAGTACCGGGGCGGCACCAATTAGCCGTGGCCATGGATAAGGGGGATTCCTATGAGAAAAAAGATAAAAGAATTGTATGAACATTCGACACTGGTGGCAAAGATAAGATATTCCTATCTTTGCCTTCTGGTGCCTTTTGTATTGTTCCTGATCTTTTGCTTCTATAATTTATGGAACAATAACCGCAGATACGAGGATATGATCAATTCCTCCGTCATGGCCAGCCAGTTCAGCCTGGATTTCCAGAAGGATTTCGATTATGAGACTTATCTGCTGATTGTAGGGAACAAGACACTGGAAGAGTCCAGTCTGCATGATATGCTGGTGGAGGCAGATGGCATCGTGGCCGGTCTGGAAGAACTGACGGAATCTCAGGAGAACCTGAAACGACTGACCAGTGTCAAAAAATATCTGAACAATCTGGAGACCTATATCGGCAGGATCGAGGACAATATCCGGGAAGGCAACCGCTACGAGGACAACATGGAAATCTGGGAAAATGATGTGCAGATTGTGACGTCTCTGGTGGGTGATACCATTTCCCAGTACATCTATTACGAGATCCGGGGGATTCAGGAGAGCAGGCAGCAATATCAGGATTTCTTCGTGAATATGATCCGTTTCTCCATCATTGCCTTTGCACTGATACTGATTCTGTTTTTATTCTTATCCTATTATATACCGTTAAGTATCACGAGCCCCATAAGACGCCTTACCCAGGTGACGGATCAGGTGGCAAAAGGTGACCTGACGGTGCGCTCCGACGTGACGGGGGGCGTGGAGGCCCAGGTGCTCAGCGATTCACTGAATACAATGATCGACAAGATCAACGAACTGTTAGAGCAGGTGAAGACGGAGCAGATCCGGTTGCGCAAGGCGGAATTTGAACTGCTGCAGTCCCAGATCAATCCGCACTTCTTATATAATACGCTGGATGCCATTGTATGGCTGGCGGAAGCGGGAGAACAGAAAAAGGTCGTGAGCATGGTAGGCAGCCTGTCGGACTTTTTCCGGATCTCATTGAATCAGGGACAGGATATTCTGGATGTAAAAGAAGAACTGCAGCACGTCCGCAGCTACCTGGAGATCCAGCAGATGCGTTATCAGGACATCCTTCAATATGAGATCTGTGTTCCGGAAGAATTAAACCATTGCCAGATTCCCAAGATCACGCTGCAGCCTCTGGTGGAAAATGCACTGTACCACGGAATCAAGAACAAACGTGGCAAGGGCATGATACGGATCGAAGGAGAACTGGACGGAGAGGATTGCATTCTGTTGATCACGGACAACGGCAAGGGGATGACGCCGGAGCGGCTGGAGCAGGTGAGGAAAGGCATCCGCAACCGGAAGGCCCGGGAGACCGATATCTACGGCCTGTACAATGTGAACGAACGTATCCGTCTGAATTTCGGCGAAAACTATGGTATCACCATTACCAGTACCTACGGGGAGGGCACCTGTGTCACGGTCCGGCTTCCGCAGCATTAAAAAAATGAACCACTATCGTAAAAAAATCAACTTTTTACGCCGGTGGTTTTTTTTACCATAAAAATTTCAACTTTTCCGTGAGGTATCTTCATGGTTTTTTCCCCGGATCCGCTTTACAATAAGATCATCAAAGAAATAGTTCTTTGGGGAACAAAAACAAATTGGGAGGTTACACAATGAAGAAGAAAATTTTAGCAGCAGTAATGGCAGCAACCATGGTATTCAGCCTTGTAGCATGCGGCTCCTCTGATGCAGGCAGCAACGCAGCAACCGGAAGTGCAAACGCAGCAACCGGAAGTGCAAACGCAGCAACCGAAAGTGCAAGCGCAGGAACGACCAGCTCCAGCTCCTCCGGAGATATGATCAAAGTCGGCATCATCAATAACGACCCCAACGAGTCCGGTTACCGTACCGCAAACGATAAGGATATGAAGAATACCTTTACCGAGGCTAACGGCTACGAAGCATCTTTCGCATACAGCTTAAAGAACGATGAGCAGATCACTGCAGCACAGAAGTTCATTCAGGATGGCGTTGACTATCTGCTTCTGTCCGCAGCAGATACCGCAGGTTGGGATTCCGTATTGAAGGATGCACAGGATGCAGGTATCAGAGTTATCCTCTTCGACCGTACCATTGATGCAGATGAGAGCCTGTATGAGGCATCCATCGTATCCGATATGGCAAAGGAAGGCCAGACCGCAGTTGACTGGTTAAAGAGCCAGAACTTAAGTGAATACAACATTATCCACTTACAGGGTGTTATGGGTTCCGCAGCACAGCAGGGACGTACCGGTGCTCTGGATGACGCAGCAGCAAACGACGGATTCAATCTGGTAACACAGCAGACCGCTGAGTGGAACGCAGAGAAAGCACAGCAGATCGTACAGTCCGTAATCGACGCAGGTACTCCTTTCAACGTAATCTACGCTGAGAACGATGATATGGCTAAGGGTGCTGTAGCAGCTCTGGATAAGGCTAATATCTCCCACGGCGTTGGTAAAGACGTTATCGTTATGGGCTTTGACTGCAACAAGTGGGCTCTGGAAGAACTGAAGGCAGGCAACTGGAACTACGATGGACAGTGCAATCCTTTCCAGGCTTCCTACATCGATGACATCATCAAGAAGCTGGAGAGCGGCGAGACCATCTCCGAGAAGACCATCATCATGGATGAAAAAGGCTTCGATGCAACCACCATTACTCAGGAAGATGTAGACAACTACGGTATCTAATCTGACGTAAACGACCAGAAGCGCGGCGCATGCTAGCTCCGCGCTTCTTTTATCAAAAGAGTAACTATTCAGAACCCCATTCGCAAAAGGCTCTTTCAGAGCCCACTTTATTGCGAATGTGGTTACTTCGCCCTATAAATATCATAAAATATTCTTACGAATGCCAGCATTCGAAGAACATTTCATGATATTTACATGGCTCTGAATAGTTACAGATTAAGGGGTGAAACTTTTGGACAATAACACAGTATTGGAAATGAAAAATATTCACAAAAGCTTTCCCGGTGTACGTGCTCTGAAAGGTGTGGACTTCCATCTGAACAAAGGTGAGATTCATGCGCTGATGGGAGAGAACGGTGCCGGAAAGTCAACCCTGATCAAGGTACTGACAGGTGTCTACAGCAAAGATGAAGGTCAGATCTTCATCGACGGCAATGACAAAGCCGTATCCATTCACTCTCCGCAGGAGGCACAGAAGCTGGGCATCAGTACGGTATATCAGGAGATTACACTCTGCCCGAATCTGTCCGTGGCGGAGAACATGTACATAGGACGTTCCAATAAGATCTATCAGAACTGGAAAAAAATGAATGAGGACGCAGACAAGATCTTACAGAATCTGGATATCCCCGCGGAAGCGTCCCAGCAGCTGGCAAGCTGTTCCATCGCCGTACAGCAGATGGTAGCCATTGCCAGAGCTGTAGATATGGATTGTAAAGTACTGATCCTGGATGAGCCGACCTCCTCTCTGGATGAGCAGGAAGTGACAAAGCTCTTCGGCCTGATGCGCGATCTGAAGGCCAGAGGCGTGGGTATCATCTTCGTAACCCATTTCCTGGATCAGGTATATGAAGTGTGTGACAAGATCACTGTTATGCGTGACGGCAGTCTGGTAGGTGAATATGCCATCAAGGATCTGCCCAGAGTACAACTGGTATCCAAAATGTTGGGTAAGGAACTGGATGACCTGTCCGATATCAAAGGCGAGCAGCCCACGGAACAGAAGACGGAGAACGGAGAACCCTTATTTGAGACCAAAGATCTGTGCAGCGATGCCGGAATCAAACCCTTTGACTTCTATATTAAGAAGGGCGAGGTCAATGGATTTACGGGACTGCTGGGATCTGGCCGAAGTGAGTGCGTCCGCGCTATTTTCGGTGCTGACCGTGTCATCGGCGGTACGGTGAAAAAGAACGGCAAGCAGGTCAAGATCAATAAGCCTCTGGATGCTATGCGTTGTGGAATCGGCTATCTGCCGGAGGATCGTAAGCGTGACGGTATCGTAGGTGACTTGTCCGTAAGAGAGAATATTATCCTGGCATTACAGGTACTTCGTGGATTCTTCCACCCTATTTCCAAGGCGGAAGCTAATAAATTTGCAGACGAATACATCAAACTGCTGGATATCAAGACGGCATCGGCCGAGACACCCATCAAGTCGCTGTCCGGCGGTAATCAGCAGAAGGTAATCTTAGCCAGATGGCTTCTGACCCATCCGGAATATCTGATTCTGGATGAGCCCACCAGAGGTATCGATGTCGGTACCAAGGTGGATATCCAGAAGCTGGTACTGAAGCTGGCAAGTGAAGGCATGAGCGTGACCTTCATCTCTTCCGAGACCGACGAGATGCTCCGTACCTGCTCCCGACTGGTAGTCATGAGAGACCGCAAGGTGGTAGGAGAATTGTCCGGAGAAGATCTGACCCAGACCAAGATTATGAGTACGATTGCCGGAGGTGAAAGTAAGCATGAGTAATGAAAAGAAAGTAGAAAAAGGTAATAAAAATTTCCTGAGCGGATTGTTCCGGCAGCAGATTTTCATTCCCATTGCAGCCCTGATAATCCTGGCAGTATTCAATCTGATCGTAGACCCCAGTTTCTTCAAGATCACACTGGGATATAACAGCGCAGGAGATCCGGTATTGTCCGGTTACCTGATGACGATCCTGGACTACGGTTCCGAACTGGCTATTTTAGCCATTGGCATGACACTGGTCACTGCAGCTTCCGGCGGACAGGATATCAGCGTGGGCGCTGCCATTGCCATCGCAGGCAGCGTGATCTTAAGAGTCCTGTGTGGTACCAATTCCAGACCGGATACCCTGCAGGCTCCCATTATCGTAGCATTCCTGGTGGCATGTGTGGCAGCGATGCTGTTCGGCGCCTTTAACGGTGTGCTGGTAGCATATTTCAAGATCCAGCCCATGGTAGCGACCCTGATCCTCTATACGGCAGGACGTTCCATTGCAGCATGGATCAACAACAACGAGCTTCCTATTGTAAGTGATCCGACCTTCAGCTATTTCGGTGGATTTATTCCTGGAATTCCCATTCCCACACCGTTCTTCATTGCAGCGGTCTGTGTACTGGTGATCTTCCTGGTATTGAAGTTCACAACACTGGGACTTTACACCCAGTCTGTTGGTATCAATGAGAATTCCTCCAAGTTAAACGGACTGAATCCTACATTTATCAAGTTCCTGACCTTTGTGATCCTGGGACTGTGTGTAGCGGTAGCAGCACTGATCAAAGTAAGCCGTCTGTCCTCCATCAACTACTCCGTTATTGCAAAGGATATCGAGATGGATGCCATCCTGGCAGTAGCTCTGGGAGGCAACTCTTTAAGCGGTGGTAAGTTCAACATGGCAGCTTCCATTCTGGGTGCTTATGTCATCCAGTTCCTGACCACCACCTTGTACAAATTCGACGTACAGTCCGATGCACTTCCTGCTTACAAGGCGGTAGTGGTTATCCTGCTGGTAGTCTTAAGTACTCCCAAGGTAAGAGAATGGCTGTCCGCTTTCGGCAAGAAGCTGAAGCAGGGCAAGGCTGTAAAGGAGGTTGGCTGATATGGGTAAGAAGTTAAAAAATATGACAGATACCAATCTGCTGCTGACCATCACGATCGTAGTATTCTTCGTAATGTATATCGGAGCCATCGTGTTCCAGGGAAAAGGCTTCTTAAAACCTCAGACATTTTTCAACATTCTGAACGCTAACGCAGCACTGATCATTCTGTCTTGCGGCATGAGTTTAGTCATGATCACGGGTGGAATCGATATTTCCGTCGGCGGTGTGGTGGCACTGGTCAGCATGAGCTGCGCCGTATATCTGGACTTCGGCGGCGGTAATGTATTTGTATCCATGTTACTGGCAGTAGCCATTGGCCTTGCTTTCGGTATCGTACAGGGCTTCCTGGTAGCATACCTGGATATCCAGCCCTTTATCGTGACCCTGGCGGGTATGTTCTTCGCCAGAGGTATGACAACGATCGTAAATACCAAACCTTTCAACGTAGCCAACGAAAGTTTCACTGCTTTGAAGGAAACCCGTGTGATCGTTCCGGGAATGGGCTCCGTGAACAAACTGGGCAATTACGTCAATGCTTATGTGGAGATCGGTGTGATTGTGGCACTTTTAGTAGTCATTCTGATGTTTATCATGCTTCGCTGGACCAAGATGGGCCGCAGCTTCTATGCGGTAGGCGGTAACAATCAGAGCGCGCTGATGTTAGGTATCAATGTGAAGAGAACCAAGTTCATGTCCCATCTGCTCTGCGGACTGTTGGCAGGTATCGGCGGCTATGTGTACTTCCTGCATGTAGGAAGCGGATCTGCTTCTCATGCCAGCGGCATGGAGATGAACGCCATTGCATCCTCCATCATCGGCGGTACGATGCTGACTGGTGGTGTCGGCAATATCATCGGAACTTTCTTCGGTGTATTGTCCCTGAGCACCATCCAGAATATCGTATCCAGTGCAGGTCTGGATCAGGCATGGTGGACCGGTATCACCATTGCAGCTATGCTGTGTCTGTTCCTGGTAGTACAGAGTGTGGTCATCGCAAGAAAAAAGAAAATGCTGCAGAACAAATAAAAGCAGCTGAAAATAGGGAGGAGCGGAAAGAGCGTGGCTGGTGTGCAGTCACACTCTTTTTCCGCTAGTAAAAGGAATCCACCGGATATCAGGGGGTAGAAGTTATGAAAAAAACGAAGGTAAAAAAGCAGAAAACTCTGAAAAGGCAGGGATGCAGCCTGTTCCTGCTACTGATGCTGCTGGCACTGGCACCGGTAGTTTTGGCAACAGTGATCCTCAGTACCACATCTTTACGTCTGACCAGAACGAATCTGGAAGGCAGTGTGCAGACCACACTGCATGTAACTGCGGATAATCTGGCAAAATACTGTAAGGAAAATGAGATCACGGCAATGAATGCCAGCGGTTATTATGAGTACCTGGACAGCCTGAAGGAAGAAGGCCTGGAGATGGCCATTCTTGCAGACGGCATTCCGGCTACCACATCCATTAAAAATGAAAATGACTATCGTATCCGTGAAATCCCCATGGATCAGGATCTTGTGTCCGCCGGTGGGACGGAGGGATATTATGATAAAAATGTAGTGATTGAGGGAAATACTTATTATGGTTATTATATCCCGATTATGAATAACGGACGGATCACTGCAGTGGCTTTTGCGGCGGAACGGAAAAATGACATCACCGATGCCCTGTGGGGGATCGAGGTTGTATTCCTGGTCTGCGCAGTGGGCATAGTGATCCTGTTTGGCGTTATCTGCTTTTTCCTGAGCAGAGCACTGTCGGGCAAGATGAAAGAGACCGGCAGCAGGGTGGATGCCCTTGCGGAAGGTGATCTGAGTGCCAGAAAAGAATCCGACAGTATTGTCCGGGAGATCCGTAATCTGTTACAGAATACCTCACAGATGCAGCGGAATCTGGCACAGGTCATCGGCGGTGTACAGGAGGTATCCGGAGAACTTCTAAACAGTGTACGGCAGGTGGCAGAGGGAAGCAATGCCACCACAGAACAGGCTGGACAGATCAGTCAGGCGATGGAGCAGCTGTCTTCCGCAGCGGAGGAAATGGCGGAAAATGTGCAGAATATCAGTGACCGTATGGATGAGATCGGAGAGGCGGTCAATGACATCAGTGTCAGTGCCGGACAGCTGCAGAAGGATTCGGAAGAAATACAGGACAACAGCAAAAAGGCGGGGGAAGGCATGGAAAAGATCATGACCGGCAGCAATCGTTCTGTGGAATCCGTGAATACCATTACAGCGAAGATTCATGAGACCAACGATTATATCGAAAAGATCGATGAGGCGGTAGCTCTGATCTTCTCCATTTCCGGACAGACCAATCTGTTAAGTCTGAATGCCTCCATCGAGGCCGCCAGAGCCGGAGAGGCGGGCAGAGGCTTTGCCGTGGTGGCGGAAGAGATCCGCAAACTGTCGGAGCAGAGCGCTGCCGGTGCCGAGCAGATCAAAAATCTGGCCCAGGGCATTATGGAGAAATCCGGTGAGACTGTGGAACAGGCGGATGTGGTAAAGGATATCATCCGGGAGGAGCAGGATCACATTATTGCAACCAGAGAGCAGTATCAGCAGTTAGAGCAAAGTATCAGACATTCTGCGGAAGAGATCCGCAAGATCGCCGGAGAGACCGGACGTCTGTCACAGCAGAAAGAGGATATTCTGGGCAATATCGGCAGCCTCAGTGCTATCAGTGAGGAAAATGCTGCCAACAACCAGCAGGTGAATGCAAACATTGAGGAAATCCTGACACAGATACAGACAGTGGGCGCAAACTGTGATAAAATGAAACAGATCTCCGGGGAACTGGAGAGCTCTGTGGCGTATTTTCATACAGAGAAAGAACCTGCCGGAAAATGAGAGAATGACAGAGCGATTTCCGGGCGGGAAGTATGACAGAACAGGATGACATTACAGATATGAAGAAATGCAGAACAGGAAGACGATGGATGGCGGGTCTGCTGCTGGGGCTGGGAATCCTGCTTGCAGGATGCGGCGACAGACAAAGCACTGCGGAGGATATTGCAACACCAGAGGATACACAGACAGACCGTATTGTGGTGGGATTTTCCCAGGTGGGAGCGGAATCCGACTGGCGCAGTGCCAACACGGAGTCCATGAAAAGTACCTTTACAAAAGAGGCCGGGTACGACCTGATCTTCGAGGATGGTCAGCAGAAGCAGGCCAACCAGATCCGGGCCATCCGAACCTTTATCCAGCAGGAGGTGGACTACATCGTGCTGGCACCGGTGACGGAGACCGGATGGGACACGGTGCTCAGGGAAGCAAAGGATGCCGGGATCCCGGTGGTCATCGTGGACCGTAAGGTGGATGTGGAGGATGACAGTCTGTTCACCTGCTTCGTGGGTTCGGACTTTGAACTGGAAGGCCTGAAAATGTCGGAGTGGCTGAATTCCTTTTCCATCAGCAAGGGAATTGCACCGGAGGATCTTCATATTGTAAATATTCAGGGAAATATCGGAGCTTCCGCCCAGATCGGACGTACCAGAGGATTGGAGCAGGGCGCGGCAAAATACGGTTGGGATCTGTTAGACCAGGTATCGGGAGAATTTACCCAGGCCAAGGGGAAGGAAGTCATGGAAGCTTTCCTGAAAAAATACGACAATATCAATGTGGTCTATTGCGAAAACGACAATGAGGCCTTTGGCGCCATGGAAGCGATCCGGGCGGCGGGAAAAAGGGTCGGCAGCAATCTGGCGGCAGGAGATATTATGATATTGTCTTTTGATGGTGTCAGCACAGAATCCATGGACTGCGTGCTGAAGGATGAGATCACCTGCATCGGAGAATGCAATCCACTGCATGGCCCCAGGGTGGAGGCTTTGATCCAGATCCTGGAAGAGGGAAGGATACCGGAAAAATTTTCTTATGTGGAAGAAGGATTGTATGCCCACGACGATACGGTGACCGCCGTGACAGTGGGAGACAAGACCTACCGGGTACGGCGGGTAGACGATGAGATCCGCAACGAAAATGCATATTGACAGATTTTGTGACGATTCGGACGTTCCCCTGCAGGCGGTCCGGATCGTTACTTTTTTTCCATGAGGGCTAAAGTAATTGTAAATCCGTCCGATACATATTGTGAAACATCAAAAGACATTCGGGAAGGAGGAGTCGATATGCGTATTGAAGCGTATACACAGGTACAGCAGCTGTATCAGTCACAGAAGGTCAGCAGGACTCAGAAGACTCAGACAGCGTCACACACGGACAGACTGCAGATCAGCAGCCAGGGCAAGGATTTCCAGACCGCTAAGGCAGCAGTGGCAGCAGCACCTGACATCAGGGAAGAGTTAACGGCTCCCATTAAAGCAAGAATCCAGAACGGTACTTATGGAGTGGATAATGCAAGCTTTGCGGAGAAGCTGCTTCAAAAGCAGGAAGAAATGAGGTAGTTCCTTGGCTAGTTTAATGGAAAACCTGATAGATGTACTGGACAGAGAGAGTACGGAGTACGAAGCTCTGCTTCAGCTATCACAGCGCAAGACACCGATTATTGCAGGCGGTGATCTTGCAGAGTTACAAAAGATCACGGACGAGGAGCAGGAGCTGGTCAGCAGGATCCACAATCTGGACAAGCAGAGAGCGGGAGTGACTGCGGACATAGCCGATGTATTGAACAGGGATGTTAACGACTTGAAATTGCCGAATCTGATCACTATGTTATCTGCACGGCCTGCGGAACAGCAGGCACTGGCGGATTCCCACGACAGATTACAGGCAGCGGTCCGGGGACTGAAGCGCGTGAACGAGCAGAACAGTGAACTGTTAAACAGCGCGCTGGAGATGGTGGAATTCGAGATGAATCTCCTCCAGGCATCCAAGGCTGCACCCGAGACAGCGAATTACAACCGGGGAGCTTACAATGCAGGCAATACCATGGGGGTCATTGACCATGGATTCGATGCCAAGCAGTAAGACCGGATCCCGGGGATCTGAGGATCCCCTGATACAGAGGTGAAAGTTTATGCCATTAATGGGTAGTTTATATATAGGTTCGTCCGGATTACAGACAAGTCAGAATGCGCTGAATACCACAGCGCATAATCTTTCTAATGTGGACACCACCGGCTATACCAGACAACAGGTACAGCAGTCTAACAGAGCTTATGTCACATTATCGACAGACCCTAAGTCTATTTCCAACAAACAGACAGGTCTGGGTGTCACATATTCCCGCGTAAAACAGGTCAGAGATTATTTCCTGGACAAGACATACCGCAAGGAATCCGGACGTAGTATGTTCTATGAAGTGTCCACAGAAGTCATGGAAGAGGTAGAGAGCCAGCTGGGAGAATTGAACGGCGAGGCATTCCAGACCACCATGACAGACTTCTGGACCGCTATTCAGGAGCTTTCCAAGGATCCCAGCAGTTCTGTAACACAGGGCATGCTGGTGCAGAGAGCGGCGGAATTCGTACAGAGAGCCGGAGCAGTATACAGCGGATTGAGCTCCTACCAGAACAACCTGAACACACAGATTAAGCAGAATGTAGATAAAATCAATAAATACGGCAACCAGTTATTAACGCTGAACGATCAGATCCGTGCCATTGAGAGTGGCGGCATTGAACATGCCAACGACCTGAGAGATGCGAGAAATCAGATTCTGGATGAACTGGCAGAGCTGACCAACATGACCTTTTCCGAAGATCGATACGGCAGTGTATCCGTACAGATCGAGGGCGTGGATTTCGTAAAGGACGGAACCTGTTATGAGATCGCTCTGAAGACGGATGAAGCCACCGGCTTCTACACTCCGTTCTGGCCGCAGGATGCCACCTACACCGTAAGAGCTGATGGCACCAGAGATTATAATATTGACGGCGCAGAGGTATTTGATCTCTCCGTGGAGATTTCTTCCGACCTGAACACAGATATCGGCGGCCTGAAGGCAATGCTTCTGGCCAGAGGTGATCACAGAGCCAATTATACAGATCTGGCGGAAGGAAAATACGACAGTGTCTCCCAGTCCGTTGTCATGAATATTCAGGGTGAGTTCGACCAGATGATCCACAATGTGGTGACGAAGGTGAACGATATTCTGGCGAAGGCTGCAGGAGTACAGACCGGAGATCTGAAACTTGCAGATGGTACTACACGCCCCAATGTCCGCTATTGTGTCTCGGATCCGAATGGCTATATGCGCATGGAGGATGGCAGTCCCATCCAACTGTTTACCAAGGTCACAACGGATGGCTATGAGAAGGTGATCGGAGAAGACGGTGTAACAGAGTATTGGATTATGAAGGATGAAGATCCGGACAGCCCTGAGAGCCTGTATACCATCGGCAATCTTCAGGTAAATCCGGCGCTGACGAAGGAGCCTTCCAAGCTTGGATTCCGTTTGGCAGACGGTTCCGAGGATAAGGAGACCGCAGATGCTTTGAAAGCGGCATTTACCGAGGAAGCCTACACGCTGAATCCTAATGTACAGAAAAAGACTACTTTTGTAGATTATTATACCGACCTGGTATCGCAGGTATCCAATTCCGGCTATGTATTCCGGAGTATTTATGAGAATCAGGTCACCACTGTGGAGGCTACACAGAGTGCCAGAGAACAGGTTATCGGTGTATCCACGGACGAGGAACTGTCCAACATGATCAAGTTCCAGAACGCATACAACGCATCCAGCCGTTATATCAACGTGATCAGTGAAATGCTGGAACACATTCTTTCCACGCTGGGTGTGTAATGTGTAAGAAATAGGAGGTAAGTTATGCCCTCACAGTTTTTTGGATTAAATATTGCATATACGGGACTTCTGGCCAGTAATGCTGCCATGAATACCACTTCCAATAATATCGCCAATGTACAGACGGAAGGCTACAGCAGACAACAGGTGACACAACAGGCCGCCAATGCGCTGCGGGTGTTCCAGACCTATGGCTGTGCCGGTGCCGGTGTAGAGACTCTGGCCATTGAGCGTGTACGGGATGAATTCTATGACGGAAGATATTGGGATAACAATGCACTGCTTGGCGAATATGACATGAAACAGTATTACATGCAGCAATTGGAGACGTATTTTGATGATGACGGTAAGAGCACCGGGTTCAAGACGAACTTCGATCAGCTGATGATCACCGGACTGCAGGCACTCCTGAAGGATCCCAACAGTGCCACAGCCAAATCCCAGTTCGTGGGATATGCCGGAGCACTGACAGATTATTTCAATGGTATGGCGGGTAATCTGGAAAAAGTACAGAAGGATATCAATCAGGAGATTAAACTGAAGGTGGATCAGATCAATTCCCTTGCCGGTGAGATCGCCTCCCTGAATAAACAGATCAACACCATTGAACTGGCTGGAACAAAGGCCAATGAGCTGCGTGACCGCAGAACCCTGCTGATCGATGAATTATCCAAGATCGTGGATGTGGAAGTCAAGGAGACTCCGATCATCGATGCCAACAACGAGAACCGTGAGACTGGAGCCAACAGATATATGGTCAAGATCGCAGGCGGACAGATGCTGGTGGACGGCAGTGATTATAACGGTCTGGAATGCGTGGCGAGAACCTCCTATGAGAAAGTAAACCAGACCGATATTGACGGTCTCTATGAGATCTATTGGTCAGACGGTCAGAAGTTCAACCTGTACAATGCTTCCATGGGCGGAGATCTGGCAGGACTGATCCAGATGCGTGACGGCAACAACGGGGAGAACTTCACCGGACAGGTGACCGCCACCGGCACGACGACCACGGCAGACGGCAAGACCCACGATACCGTAACCGTAAAAGTAACCAAGGCTTATCTGCAGGACCTGAATAAATGTAATCTGTCGGATCAGGGCGGTATCATCGATCTGGGCAATCAGGAATTCTATTATGATTCCTGGGAATATACCTGCGAATATGATGCGAACGGCAACGCCACTTACTCCTATACATTTACTTTATCGGACAGTGAGAAGAATCCCCGGGGAATTACCAATGACCGTGTAGGGAAAAAGGCGGAGATCGGTACCGACCTGTCCTATCAGGGCATCCCTTATTACATGAACCAGATGAATGAGTGGATCCGTACCTTCTCTCAGAAATTCAACGATATTCTGACTTCCGGTTACAGTGGCAACGGAGATCCCGGCGTGAAGATGTTCACCGGTAATAAAGCTACCGGTGGTGAGCAGTTCCTGCTGGATGATGCGGCGAAGCGATATGACAAGCAGGAGAAGAAAAACAGTAAAGTTACGGTAAAAGTCAACGATGACAGCTACTATCGTCTGACAGCGAAGAATTTCGATATTCTGGATGCCATGGAGCAGGATCCCAGCCTGATGGCAAACCGAAAAAATGCATCTGACGGCGTGGAACAGAATGACCTGTTGAACGATCTGAAGAATCTGGCTACGGATAAGAGCAAGATGAGCTTCCGCGGCAACAGTGCCTCCGAGTTTTTACAGTGTATTTTGTCAGATGTGGCGTTGAATGCATCCCGGGCCAATACTTTTTATGCAAGCTTTAAGGATATATCCGGTACCATTGACAATCAGAGACTCTCCATCTCCGGCGTGGACGAGGATGAAGAAGCCGTAAATCTTGTAAAATACCAGAACGGATACAATCTGGCTTCCAAGATGATCCAGACACTGACGGAGATTTATGACAGACTGATTCTGGAGACCGGAGTCTAAACTAGAAAGGAGGCAGCTATTCGGATTCCCACATATGTTCGCAAAAACGCACGTATCCGTGCTTTCTCGCTGCTACACAGCTAATTTTGCTCACGTGTGTGGTGACTCTATTCGAGTCACCATTCGAATCAGAAAACTGTTACTTATATGCAAGCATAACGTACCAGTTATTCTGATTTTTAGAATCCTGAATAGTTACGGAGAAAATGAGAATTACGAACAAGATCATGCAGCGTAATAATCTGTCCAATATCAATACGAACAAAGTATATCAGGATAAGCTGAGCACCCAGATGTCTACCCAGAAGAAGGTCAGCCGTCCTTCCGATGATCCTGTGGTATCCATCCGTGCCCTGCGTTTACGCAGCAATGTGACCGAGGTGACGCAGTATTACAGCAAGAACATTCCGGATGCGGAGAGCTGGCTGGACGTAACCGAGGATGCACTGAAGAACCTGACAGAGATCATCACGAATATGATCAAACAGTGCACCAAGGCATCTAACGGAGATCTGAAATCCGCAGACCGCCAGATCATTCTGGAACAGCTGAAAGCCCTGGGAGATGAAGTGTACAGCACCGGCGATGCAGACTATGCGGGCCGTTATGTGTTTACCGGATATCGTACCGATACTTCTCTGAGTTTTGATAAAGAATACAATACGAAATATGAGATCACCGAGCAGCTGGACAACAGCTCCATCACACAGCTGACGAAGATCGACACCGGAAAATTGCTGGATATTACTGCTGCAAATTATAATAATGCAAATAACAGCAAGATCACGGAACAGGATATTAAGTCCACCGAGGTGTACCGTATCCAGCTGGCTTATGATGACTGCAGAGACAAGAATGCAAACCCGGCTGCAGCCCCGTCTATTTCTTTCTATGAGAAAGACCCTGTAACCGGCGAAGCTGTAATGAAAGAACCGACATGGGATTCCACTATGTTCACAATAAAGTCCTCCACGGAAGACCCTTACACCGAGGCAGCAAAAAATGATGATGCACTGATCTATGTGCCGGATACCGGTGAGATCCTGCTCGGCAGGAACCGTTATGATAAACTGATGGCCTGCAAGGATGATCCTTCCACCTCGGGAAAAAATGAAGGTGAGATCCGCGTAACTTATCAGAAGGATCACTGGGTCAAGGGTGATCTGAGACCCGAGCATTATTTTGCATGTACCAGTACCGATGCAGACGGAAAAGTAACGGATTATAACAAGTCCTATCTTGACGGCAAGAGCGAAAAACAGGTCATCGAATATGATGTAGGCTTCAACCAGACCATTCAGGTGAATTCCACTGCAGATGAGTGCTTCCAGCACGGTATCGGACGTACGGTGGACGATCTGGTACAGGCCATGCAGGATGTGGTGGATCTGGAGAATGTGAAGACCAAGATCGAGGGACTGCAGGAGACTGCTACCGGTACGGATGCAGAGACCCTGACGAAGCAGATGGAAGCAGTAGAAAAAGCACTGACTCTGGCAAAGGACAAATGCCAGAAGATGTTCGAAAGCGGCATTACTACGTTCCAGGGATATCTGGATGATGCCAACCTGTGCGTTACCAACTGCGGTACCAGAAGCAGCAAACTGGAACTGATCGATAACCGCATGAAGAGCCAGAAGACCACCTTTGAGACCTTAAAGAGTGAAAACGAGGATATCGATGTTACCGAGACCGCCATTGATCTGAAGAGCGCGGAAATGACCTATGAAGCGGCATTGATGGCTACCGGTAAAGTAATGCAGACCACACTGTTGAATTTCATCTAGAACAACAGGTTACGGAAAGGCGTAGGTATTTTATGAAGATCAATACAAAATTTTTTGGAGAAGTTGAGATTGCGGATGACAAGATCATCACTTTTGACAAAGGTATTATCGGATTCCCGGAACTGAAGCATTTTACCATGCTCCACGATGAGGAGAAGGGCAGCAACGTAGGAATCCGCTATTTACAGTCTCTGGAAGAACCCGGATTCGCCATGCCGGTCATGGATCCGCTGCTGGTCAACCCTCAGTATGATCCGGAAGTGGATGACGAACTGCTCACTAGTGTAGGCAATCTGACTCCGGAGAACATTCTGGTCATGGTTACTGTGACTGTGCCTGCTGACCTGACGAAGATGACGGTGAACCTGCAGGGTCCCTTTGTGATCAACGTGGAAGAACGCAAGGCCTGCCAGATCATCCTTGAGGGAGATAAATACCCGGTAAAATATCCGGTATACGACATCCTGAAATCCGGAAAGGCGGGTGAGTAAGATGCTGGCATTGTCCCGTAAGAAGAACGAAGCAATCGTCATCAACAACGATATCGAGATCACCGTTCTGGAGGTCAAAGGTGATCAGGTCAAGATCGGCATCACCGCACCCAAGGAAGTGCCCATCTACCGCAAGGAAGTCTACCTCCAGATCCAGGAGGCCAACAAGGCCGCTGTGGATGCCGAAGGTATGGCAGCACTGAAGAACCTGTTGGGGTAAAAATAAATAAAAATAGGAAACGAAAGAGGCTCCGGATGCATAAATCCGGAGCTTTTATCCATTGTTGAAAAATAAGGGCCTATTTTCCTGAAACTGCAAATATACGCATTGATACACCTTCGGAAAAAAGAACTTGAAAAGACGATAGGGTTATGCTATAGTTACAACATCTAAAGAATTCTTTATGACAATTTCTGACAATATCTTTTGTGTGTATTTCGGGCTTTTCGCCAAGAATTCAAACAAAATGACAAAACATAAGCAGGCGGAAAGGGAAATAGTGCATGGAACGGTTTCAGTTTTTCCTGCTTAGGTAAGTTTAGTGTGCTTAAGGGAGAAAAAATGAGGGAAAACAGAGAGAAAAATGACCTTGTTACAAAGAATTTCGAGACATTTCCAGATGTTGCTGCAGACATTATTAATGCGTTGCTGCATAATGGAAAGCTTGTTGTGACCAAAGAAAATCTGTTGCCGGCACCGACGGAAAGTATTTATACGAGCGGAGAAAACAGGCTGCGAAACCAGTTACAGGATGTGGTGAAATACGAGATGGCAGGGGAACGGATCAGGGCACAATATATGATTGCCAACCAGACAACCACGGATGCTAAAATCGTATTGCGTAAGGCTGGTTATACCGGAGGGGGATACAGGGAGCAGTATGAAGGAAAAACAATAGATACCTTCCCTATTATAGAAATGATACTATACTGGGGAAGGGAGCATTGGGAGAAACAACCGGGAATCCATGAATTATGCTGTGGAAAAGTGCCGGAAGAACTTCGAAAATATGTGGATGATATCAAGGTACATATCTGGGAAATGCGTTACCTGCCCCAAGAGGTGCGGGAGAGATTTCATAGCGATATGAGAATTGTGCTGGATTATCTGGCAGAGGGCAATAATCTTCGTTCCGACCAGAAGGTGATACACAAAGCGGCATTGATCAGAATGATCAATGTATTATCCGGTGAAGAGGATTCCACAACAGAATCTGCTATTTTAAAGGAAATGAATATCAGAGAGGAGGATGAGATCACTATGTGTGAATTATTTGAGCAATATATAAGGATGGGAAAGCGCGAAGGGAGACAAGAAGGAAGACAAGAAGAACGGCAGAGTGGTATTAAGGCATTGATCATAACATGCATTGAATTGGGGGCGGATTATAATACTACGGCTGAGAAAGTAAAGACTCGATTTCAACTGTCAGAAGAAAGCGTTACAGAGAATATGAACCTGTATTGGAATTAGAAAATAAAAAAATAGAAAAATAGGAAATTAGGCATAGGAGATGCAATTTTTTGCAGCTCCTATTAATTTTTTCTAAGGATTTACCGATACAATCCTTAGAGAAGCAAGGTCGTGCGCCCACGGAAGGCGCCTGTTTATCACACGGAGGTGACCATTATGACCATAGAACCGATTTCCAGTGTCATGACAGTGCAGGCACAGAACACAGCCGCTGCCAGGAACACTGCGACAAAAGTAACTACAGAGGAGAATCCCTCAGAATACAATCCTGCCAATGTAAAAGCAGCAGATAAACTTGACCAGACCACCGCAGTTGTTGAAAATGCGCAGAGCAAGGATCAGAATAATACTTCTGCCGATGCTAATAGCGAACAGCAACAGCAGGTGACCAACGAGCAGATCAAGAAAGCAGTAGAGAAGCTGAATAAGAACATGATGTCCCATTCAGAAGCTGTTTTCGGTATTCATGAGGCGACAAACCGCATAACGATCAAAATCATAGACAAGGATACCAAGAAAGTCATCAAAGAGCTTCCACCTGAGAAGACTTTGGACATGATCGCCAAAGTATGGGAGATGGCAGGCATCCTGGTGGATGAGAAGAGATAGGAGGATACCAATATGGCATCATCAACAATGAGATTATCCGGACTGATCTCCGGTATGGACACAGAGAGCATTATCCAGCAGCTGGTGTCTGCGAAGCAGACCAAGGTGGACGATGCGAAAAAGGCACAGACCAAACAGGAATGGAAGCAGACCGCATGGAAAGAGCTGAATACCAAGATTAAAAATCTGCAGTCCAAGTTTGTTAATAATATGCGTTTTGAATCCGCATATAGCAAGAGAGTGACCAAAGTATCCGACAGCAATGCAGTCAGTGTCATCACCGGTGATGGCGCAATGACCGGTGTACAGAACCTCAAGGTATCACAGCTGGCCAAGACCGCCTATATGACCGGCGGCAAGCTGACCTTGAAGGATAATGTCACTGCGGATACCAAGCTGAATGCATTGACAAAATTGTCTGATCTGGGGATCAAGGGCAGTGATGGCAGCACCGTGGCCGGCATTACCACCGGAGACGATACAACGCTTAAAATCCAGAGCGGTGATACAAGCGTAGACCTGAATATTACCAAAGATACCACGATCTCTGATGTACTGTCCAAATTGAAGGAAGCCGGACTGAATGCAAACTTCGATACCACCCAGCAGAGATTCTATATCAGTGCAAAGGACTCCGGCGATGCCGGTAATTTCTCTATTACGGCAACCGGAACCGGTGCCGATGACCTGCTGAAGGGGCTGGGTATTACAGATGCCAACTATATCAAAGGGCAGGATTCTGTGATCACACTGAACAACACAGAGTATACCAGCAACTCCAATGTATTTTCCATCAATGGTCTGACCATTACAGCACTGAAAGAGACCGGAGCAGATGAAGAGATCACCCTGACCACACAGGATGACGTAGATGGTATCTACGATATGATCAAGAGCTTCCTGAAGGAATATAATACCCTGATCAACGAGATGGACAAGCTTTATAATGCGGATTCCGCCAGAGGATATGAGCCTCTGACCGACGATGAGAAGGATGCCATGTCCGATACCGAAGTAGAGAAGTATGAGACCAAGATTAAGGATGCCCTGCTCCGCAGAGACAGCAATCTGTCTACCGTAAGCTCTGCCTTAAAAGAAATCATGGCAGGCAGTGTGGAAGTAAACGGCAAGAACATGTATCTCAGCGATTTTGGTATTGAGACTTTGAGCTACTTTACCGCAGCGGAGAATGAGAAGAATGCCTACCACATTGATGGAGATGCAGATGACTCCAGCACCTCCGGTAATGCAGACAAGCTTAAGAGCATGATCAGCAGTGATCCCGATACGGTCGTAAGCTTTTTCTCTGGAATGTTCAAGAATTTATATACTAAAATGAGTGATCTCTCCAAGTCTGTAGAAGGTTATCGTACCTACGGTAATTTTTATGATGACAAAAAGATGAAATCGGATTATGATGATTATACAAGCAAGATCAAAGACTTGGAAGATAAGCTGAACGATTATGAAGACAAGTGGTATTCCAAGTTCTCCAAAATGGAGACGGCACTGGCAAAGCTGCAGAGCAATTCCAGCGCGGTGACCAGCTTGTTAGGAGGATCATGATATGGCATTACCCGGTGCTTATGCACAGTATAATAACAGCAAGGTTCTGACTGCTTCTCCGGCAGAACTGACATTGATGCTCTATGACGGAGCTATCAAGTTCTGCAATATTGCAGAGATGGCTGTGGAGAAATCCGATGTACCCAAGGCACATGAAAATATCCGCAAGGTGCAGAATATCATTGGATATCTGCATTCCACGCTGGACATGAAATACGAAGTCTCCAAGGACTTTGACAACATCTACACTTATCTCGAGAGACGTCTGGTAGAAGCCAATGTCAAAAAAGATAAGGAAATCCTCGAAGAGATCAATACCCACCTGCACGCTATCCGTGACAACTGGAAAGAAGTCATGAAGGCGGGAGCAAAGAAAGGAAATGACTGATGGAGAATCAGCTTACCATTTTGTCAGAGAGCCTGGACAAGAAGCTGGAAGTATTACAGAAGATCCGGGAATATAACAAACGTCAGGAAGAAATCTTTTCTGCGGAAGAGGTGGATATGAGCCTGTTCGACGATGCTGTGGAGGAAAAACAGCGGCTTATTGATGAGGTGGTTCATCTGGATGAAGGCTTTGAAATCATGTATGAGAAGCTGGCGAAAGAGCTGGAAGGCAACAGAGAACGCTACGCAGCACAGATCCGGGAACTTCAGAAGAAGGTCAGCAAAGTGACCGAACTCAGTGTGTCCGTACAGGCACAGGAGGCCCGGAACAAAAAGCTGATCGAGAGCTATTTTGCGAAGGAACGTGCCGGAATTGGACAGAGACGGAAAAACGCCAAAAGTGCATTTGACTACTACAAGAGCATGAGCGGCGCCGGATATGTGCAGCCACAGATGTACGACAATAAAAAGTAAATACAACAGATGAAGGGGAGCTGACAGAGATATCGGCTTCCCTTTTTTATGACGGAATCAATGTGAAAGAATAAAAATGTGGTTTCGGCTAAAAAACAAACAGAGTATAGATTAGCCGAAAGGGGGACTTTTATGAGTTATATCAAAAGAAATCTGGAGAATGTAGTAAGACAGGTAACCAGGGAATATCCGGTACTCCTGGTAACGGGACCGAAACAGGTAGGAAAGACGACAATGCTCCAAAAACTGATGGAGGGAACGGAGCGGGGATATGTAACACTGGATGATTTAAACGAAAGATATATTGCAAAGACCGATCCGGAACTGTTTATGCAACTGCATAAACCACCTGTATTAATTGATGAGGTTCAATATGCACCGGAACTGTTTACTTATATCAAGATAAATGCAGATAAAAACCATGAGCCGGGAGCATTTTGGCTTACGGGATCACAGGTGTTCAAATTGATGCAGGGAGTACAGGAGTCACTGGCAGGAAGAGTGGCAGTACTTTCACTTACATCCCTGTCACAGGCAGAGATATCCGGAGGAACGATGAAACCGTTTACGGTAGATCTGGAGGATTTAAACGAGAGGCAGAAAGAGAGAGAGCAAGCTGATACAAGAGAGATCTTTGAACGGATTTATCAAGGCTCCATGCCTGCGATCGTAAGCGGTATTAACAGTAACAGTCAGCTTTTTTACAGCAGTTATCTATCTACTTATATTGAGCGGGATGTAAGAGAATTATCGGATGCCATAGATTCGCTTAAGTTCCTTCGGTTTATTACTGCGGTGGCAGCAAGATGTGGGCAGATGGTTAATGCAGCAGAGATTGCCAGAGATGCAGATATCAATCAGACGCAGGCGAAGGATTGGCTGACAATTCTGGAAACGCTGGGTATTATTTTTTATCTTCATCCGTATTCTAATAATTTGTTGAAGCGCCTTGTGAAAACGCCCAAACTGTATTTCTACGATACGGGTCTGGTGTGTTACCTGACGAAATGGAGCAGTGCGGAAACGTTAGAATGCGGTGCTATGAACGGGGCCATTTTGGAAAATTACGTGGTCGCGGAAATTCGGAAAACCTACCTGAATTGTGGAAAAGAGCCGTATTTGTACTATTATCGTGATAAAGATGCCAGGGAGATTGATATTGTCCTGGAACATGATGGAATATTGAATCCGATTGAGATTAAGAAAACTGCAAATCCCGGAACAGAGCTGGTAAAGGTATTTGAATTACTCGACAAGGCATCAACGCCTCGTGCGAAGGGCGCAGTTATCTGCATGAAACCGGGACTTAGTGCGATTGACAGAGACAATTATATCGTACCAGTCTGGATAATCTAAAATACAGTCCCTGCCTGAATATCAGACAGGGACCTATAATTTCAATAATGTTTTTGCGTATACATCTTTGTCCCTAAATTTCCCTTACAAATTTCCACTTGTACAAGATGAATATTTGAAACAGCAAGAAATTCTTAGATCCCCGTTGTAGCATGAAATAAGCCGGAGATGTAAAAATTTCAAGAGTAACTTCCGCTTGAGAATTTGCCGAAGTAACTTCAGCTTTGGGGATAGATCGACCGGAATTTACTTTGGCAATTGAGGGGATTAATGGTCAGGCAGGACAATCCATGCTGACCCAGGGCAATCAGAGTAGTCAGGGCGTACTGCACAAATTATGATTGATTTATCGGTAATAAAATGCTATTGTAAATTCACAAAATATCAATTCTGACAGACAGACCAAATCTTAATTCAAATCAAAAAAATTTTAGGTGTATCACCATTGATTTCACTGGATGAGAAGGTAATAGAATGATAAAAATACTTTCTGATTGGAAAGAGTAATACTAAAAGGAAAACATATGAGTGAAGTAAAAGTAGTAAGAGATGAACAAGGTAATGCTATTGTTATAATACCGGATATTATATTTTGGAATAAACAGGACATTGACTGGGATGCAGTAAAAGAATACCTAAAGAAGTACCTTGGTGAAATAATTGAGAATAAACAAACGAAAGAAAAAATAGAAATAGGAACTAAATTCGCAGATGAGTATACGGGCTCAAAGTATTCAGAACATATAAGGGGAGCGCGGGCAAAAGCCAAGGCAAATGCAGCACAAGGAATCCGAGAACTGGTAGAATCAGCTGCCAATAAAATACATAGTGAAAATAAGAAGAGTAAACATAAGAAAGACGCAAAAGGTGGCTGGAACTATTATACGGTCAGATTTGCGCTACCAGTTTATGATAACAATAGAAAGACAGAAGAATATAATGTTTACAAGGGGAGGCTGGTAGTAAATAGGACACAAGACGGAAAATTGTATTTATATGATTTGGTGGAAATAAAAAAGGAAGCAAGTACCCCACTCAAGAATACATAGTAAACAAGTGGTAAAAAACTGCTTCCTTTTTATATAATATATCTTAGCAAAATAAAAAAGTCAACATTTTTTGCAAAAAGGGGTTAAGTTTCCAAAAACCTCTCCGATATACTTATCAAGTAAGGCAAATAAAACAATTGCTTACCTAACCATTCTTCTGAATTAAAGGTTTCGCACGCCTAAGAGACGGAAGACAATGGCGATGAAAGTGACAGGATGTGCGAACTTGAAGCTGACATTGCCAAAGCAAATAACGGAGCGCAGGGAAGCGCTCGTCAATTCAAGGAGGAATATATTATGGTAGTACAACACAATCTTACCGCTATGAACTCTAACAGAATGTTAGGATTAACCCAGAGTGCTCAAGCAAAGTCAACTGAGAAACTGTCTTCCGGTTACAAGATCAACCGTGCAGCAGATGATGCAGCAGGATTATCCATCAGTGAAAAAATGAGAAAGCAGATCAGAGGACTGACACAGGCTTCCGCTAACGCAGAAGACGGTATCTCCACTGTACAGACCGCTGAAGGTGCACTGAACGAAGTTCAGGACATGCTGCAGAGAATGAACGAGCTGGCTGTTAAGGCTTCCAACGGAACCAATTCCGAGAACGATAGAACTTACATCCAGAACGAAATCGATCAGCTGACCACTGAAATCGATCGTGTTGCTGAGACAACCAAGTTCAACGAGACTTACCTGCTGAAGGGTGACAAGGATGCTGCTAAGGGCTACAGCTATTCTTATGGTAAGGCTACAACTGGAGCAGCTGCATTTGGTACTGCTAAAAGTGCTAACACAACTACTTCTACAGGATCTAACACCGGTTCTAAGATTACCGTAGCGGCAGCAGCTCCTGCAGACGATAAAGTAGCAGCAGCTCAGAATGAATTGCTGAAGACTTTACAGAAGAGTGGTGCAAGAGTAACTATCGCAGCAGGATCCACAGGTGGTAATGTTGCAATTAGTGTTGATGGCTATGATGTTGACAAAGATGGTAAAGTGTCTAAGGATGGCGTTGACACAGGTATCACTCTGACAGCTTCTGCCGGAAACGATAATTCCAAGGGTACCGTTGCAATATCTGATACTTTAGCATTGGATGCTAAGGCTGTAAGCAAGGCTGCTACAGGAACACATGCTGCATACTATGACAAGGATGGCAACAAGATTTCTGAGAATGCATTGAGCAATTATTTTACAAGCACTACAGCTGCTAATGGAACTATTACCACAACCCAGTTGAAGGACAAGACTTTATATGATGAGTTTGGTAATGTGGCAACAGTAAATCCTACTGACAATATTCAGACCGCTCGGGATCAGGTTGGAAGCTTGAAACTTTCCCTGCATGTTGGCGCCGATGCTACTTCCAACAATAAGATTGAACTGAATCTGGATGCAATGTCCGCTAAGGGGCTTGGCGTAAACGGCTTAAGAGTAGATGGCGCTACTTCTACCAATGCTGATAACGCTATTGAGACCATTAAGGAAGCTATCCAGAAGGTATCTACCCAGAGATCTGCTCTCGGTGCAGTTCAGAACAGACTGGAGCACACCATCAGCAACCTGGATAACGTTGTAGAGAACACCACAAGTGCTGAATCTGCTATCCGTGATACAGATATGGCTACTGAGATGGTTAAGTACTCCAACAACAATATCCTGTCTCAGGCAGGTCAGGCAATGTTGGCTCAGGCTAACCAGTCCAATCAGGGCGTACTGTCTCTGTTACAGTAATCAAACAGTTAGAGCATCTAACATAGCAATAAGAAGAGGGCTCGGCTTTGTAGCCGGGCTCTTTTCTCTTTGTAAAATGTAAAGCGGAAAGGATTCCAGACATGAACAGGGAACATATCTTATTATCCATTTCCATGTTGATCTCAGGAAGAGACGAGATGGAGAAAAGCCTGAACTCACTTCTCTATTTCAAAAATGCATTTCCTACGGAAATTATATTAGTAGATACCGGATGCAATGAAGAGCAACGTGCACTGGCAGAACAATATGCGGATAAAATCATTAACTTCACATGGTGTAATGATTTTGGAGCAGCCAGAAATGCCGGATTAAAGGAAGCGCAAGGCGAATGGTTCATGTATCTGGATGATGACGAGTGGTTTGAAAATCCGCAGGAAATTATAAGTTTTTTTACGACAGGAGAATATCGGAAATATAATTCAGCATCTTATATTGTAAGAAACTATATGGATCCGTATGGAAATAATTATACGGACTCATATCCTTCCAGAATGGTTAAATTGAATTCTACTATTCATTTTGTGGGAAAAATTCACGAATATTTAGATCCTTTTCTTGAACCAAGAAAAGAATTTAATAATTTTGTACATCATTATGGATATGTGTATAAGAATGAACAGGAACGTATAAAGCATGCATGGAGAAATATTCAACCATTATTGGAAATCCGAAAAGAATATCCCGGAGATCCTAGATGGATTATGCAGTTAGATCAAGAATATTTTTGTATCTGTAATTATGAGAATGTGATTACAGCGAGTATTGAAGGGCTGAAAGAATGGGAAAAATATAGAAAAAAATTAACATATATGCCCATTCATATTGGAGCAGTATATGCGTATCTTTTACTAGCATTTGAAGGATTGGGGAGATATCAAGAGGAAGAGGAATGGCTGAAACGAGCTTCTTCAGAGCCCTTAAACGAATTAGATACTATGGAGGTATGTATTGCTTTTTACAATATGATGGGAGCAAGAGTATATGGGTGCCTTGGGAATGATGATTTGTGTATTGAGTACTATAAAAAATATAAGAGTAATTACAATAAATTAAAGAGTGACAGAACTGCAATGGAATCTAAAACGGCAGGAGCAGTTACAGATGTATTCAGTAATATTTATTTTGCAGAAACATTTATGATGTGTTTGCCTGCATTCATGAAACGAAAAGAATGGAAAATAATTCAAGAGAATATTTTAATAGTAGACTGGAAGCAAATAGAAAGCTTTTCGGATGATATAAAAAATAAAAAAGTATTAGAAATAATGTGTACAACGGAATATCATGGATTATACACGGAGTTAGCAGAGAAAATGCTGGGAGACAGCAATTATTTTCATACTCTATATCCTACAATACAAGCGTTGCAGAAAGAGTATGAATTGGAAGGAAAAAAGGACGAAATACATAACTTACACCACATTGTAGCAACGTTACCAAGTAAGCATTTTTATATTATTGCATCGAAAATTTTATGGAAAAATGCTCAAAAAGAAAGTGGAATAGAAGAATGTTATGAGGAATTATTCCTTAAATATGCAGATAACATATTGGAAATAGAGGATGGTATCTGGGATATAGCAGAAGAAAGAAAAATAGAAATAGAACCGTTTTTTATGCAAATGGATTACCGTACCTGGCGCAGAGCACTGGAGAGTATGGAACATTGGGGGCTCTGTGAAGATTGGGATAAATGGAATTCCAGAATCCGGCAATGGAAAAGTAGCGAAGACATTCGGTATGATCTCTTTGATATAAAGTATATGGGAAGCAATCTGGCAAAGATAACGAAGAAGACAGAAAGTTTGCCGGGACTTGAAAATCAACTTTGGACATATGCGGATATGGTATATGAATTCTATCAGCCTTATTACAGGGAAGACGTGTTGCAAGAGAACTCCATTGGACTTCCGGACGAGCTTCAGTTGGCATTGGAGTTAAGAAGATTGCGAGGTTATCGTAAATCCGGACAGGAACGAAACGCCCTGGAAACCATGAAGAAATGTCTGGGAATTTATCCGAAGCTGGATAAGACCATGCTTGTCTATGCGGAGATGCTTCGGGATGAAATGAAAAAACAGTCTGTAGAAGTGGATGAGGCTAAGAAGGAGTTATTACAGATGGCTTCGACCTTGAAAAAAATGGCTAAGAAGCAAATAACTCTGGGAAATGTAGAGGCAGCAAAACAGATACTGCTACAGACGCAGCAGTATGTTCCAGAAGATGAAGAGATAAGGAACATACTTAAAGATCTGGATACTTCTTCACATGGCTAAAGAATGCTTTATTCCATGACGATAAATAATATAACAGAATAGAACAGCAGGGAAGCGGAATGTCAGAAGGGAATCTGAACAATATAAATACTGAGAAACCGGTTTCTGCCGGTTTCTTTTTTCTTTGGAATTTATAGAGAAAAACAGCAGGTTGGGAGTAAAGAATGAAAGTAGTAATATTGGCAGGAGGCTTTGGAACACGTATCAGTGAGGAAAGTCATTTGCGACCTAAGCCTATGATTGAAATAGGAGATGCACCGATTTTATGGCATATCATGAAAATCTATTCTTACTATGGTTTTAATGATTTTGTGATTTGCTGTGGATATAAGGGAGATATCATAAAAGAATATTTTGCGAATTACTACCTTCACAGGTCAGATATTACCTTTGATTTTTCCAATAATAATGAAATGATTGTGCATAATAACATAGCGGAACCGTGGCGTGTTACAGTGGTGGATACAGGATTGCGTACACAGACAGGCGGCAGAATTAAGCGTATTCAGAAATACATAGGTGATGAGACTTTCCTGTGTACTTATGGTGATGGCGTATCGGATATTGATATTACAAAACTTGTGGAATTTCATAAGCAGCATGGAAGACAGGCAACTATTACGGCGGTTCAGCCGGGCAATAAATTCGGTGTACTTGATATAGGAGATCATGAGATTATCCGTAAGTTTACAGAAAAGGGAAAAGAAGAAGGCGGATGGATCAATGCCGGATTTATGGTGTTAGAACCGGCAATCTTTGACTTAATAGACGATGATGCAACTATTTTGGAGAGAGTACCTTTTGAACAGCTTGCGGAAAATGAAGAACTGGTTGCTTATAAGTATGATGGATTTTGGCAATGCATGGATACACAGAGAGATAAATTTTATTTGGAACGACTTATAGAGGAGGGAAAAGCTCCATGGATCAAATGGACGTAAAAGTAAGTGTTATAATGCTTACGCATAACCGCGAAGAATTGGTAACACATGCTATAGAGTCTGTTCTGGCACAGACAATGCGTGAATTTGAGTTTATCATAGTGGATAATGGTTCCCGGGACAGAAGTGGAATTATTGCGGATCAGTATGCAGAGAAAGACAATAGAATCCGGGTATTGCATATCCAGGAGAGTACGATTGGGGCAGGGCGAAACGCCGGACTCAATATTGCAATGGGAGAATATATTACTTTTTTAGATGATGACGATAGTCTGGACGATGATGCACTCGATTTTTTATATCGTCTGTCAACTGATGAGGACGCGGACATATCTATCTGCGGTTCTACGAAGAAAGTGAATGGGATAGAAATCCCTAATTGTGTATTCAATGAAAAGCTGGTTATGACGCCGGAGGAAGGGATAGTTACTCTGCTGAAACGTAAGAAATATAGTGCGGGAATGCCGGCTAAGTTATTTAAAAGAAATTTGTTTGATGAGATTCGATTTGCAACAAACAGGAGATTTGAAGATATTCATACTACTTATAAATATTTTGCGGAAGCAAAAAAAGTTGTTGCGTATGGAATACCAAAGTATCGTATTTTAAGGCATGATGGAAATAATTCCGGCTTTACTACAAATGATAAGCTGCTGACACCAGAGCAACTGGATGAATACTTTGAGGCTTTTAGGGAGCGTACGGTTTATTTGACAGAAAAACTCCCCACAATAGCTGATTATGCACAGTATAGTGAATGGTCGTACATGATTTCCATGTGTAATAAGATTGAGAAAAATCACTTGGATAATTGCAGGAAGCAGCTGGAGTTTGTGAAGAAGGAACTGACGGAACATTATGAGGAATTTTATGAATCTCCTTATATTGAAGAATTTGAACGTGAGTTTATGAGGAAATATATAAGATAATATTTTTAAGACTGCAGATGCTATTGGTGAATAAGGTTAAAAGGTGAATTATGAAAAAAATAATTGTAATTGCGGCAGCTGGCAAAGGAAGTCGATTAGGGGCAGGAAAACCCAAATGTCTGATAGAGGTATGTGGAAGAGCCATTTTTGAGTATCAGTTAAAAGCGTTTGGATGGGCTGATGAAATTCGTATGGTAGTAGGATATCAGGCGGAAGAAGTGATGAGGAGAGTTAGTGAAATTGATCCGAGGGTCAAATTTGTTATTAATGATGAATTTGACAGCACTACTACGTTACAAAGCAATTATTTGGGAGGAAATGGAATCAAAGAAAAAGTTTTATATATTGATGGAGATATGATTATCAGTAAAGAAACTTCAAAAAAATTATTTAGTATGTATGAAAAGGATGAAAAATTTATAGGTGTTGCTACTGATATCTCTGAGGAACCAGTGTATGTTGAGGTTCGGGAGGGGATGGCAAATTGGTTTGATTATAATAGAGAAGCGGATTATGAATGGGCAAATGTAGCTGTTTTACAACCTTATGATCTTGAGTATTTACCTACTCATTTTTTTGTACAGATTCAGAAATTGTTACCACTTAAAGCTGTTGAGATAGAGAGACTTGAAGTGGATACGATGGAGGATTTTTCACATGCAGAGAAAACCATTTTAAATTATCCAGAAAAATATAACTATTGGTTGTAGAGAAAAGCAAGGAGAAAAGAAATGTCTAAGGTGATAGGTATTCTTGGTGGTATGGGGAGTTATGCAACGGTTGAAATATTTCGTCGGGTAATAGATGCATTTCCGGCAGAAAAGGAATGGGATAGACCAAGAATTCTCATAGATAATAATTGCATCATGCCAAGCAGAGTAAGGGCAATTCTTTATGAGGAAAAGAGAGAAGAATTGATAGAAGCAATGACAGAGAGCATTAACCAGTTGGTTAGGTGCGGGGCAGAACAAATCATTTTGGGATGCGTAACGGCACATTGTTTTTTCGACAGATTACCCCATCAAGATATCATAGTAAGCATGATTACAGAGACAGCAAAGGCAGTCCCAGAAGGAACTATAACGGTACTCTGTACGGAAGGTACAAAGGCCATAGGAATATGGGAAAAGGCATTGACGCGTAATAAAATTATTTACCCGAATGATGAGCAAATGAGTGAACTTAGAGAATTTATTGAAATAGTTAAACAGGGGAAAATTACATCGGAAAAACAGATGAAATTTCAAAAGTATGTGAATAGTTTTTGGGGAGAAAATATTCTTCTAGGCTGTACAGAATTACCTATTTTATATGGTGATTTAATAGGAGAAAAACATATAATTGATCCTATTGGATGTACCATAGAAAAATTAAAAATAATGAATAATGAAGATTGAATATTTTGCAGGAGGTATTGTTGACCAATGATATATGAATTTGAACATCCAGAGTTTTTCAGTACATGGGAAATTCCAAAGTTGGAAAGTACAAATGGAAGAATAATACTTTATGGTGCCGGACGAAGAGGGTCTGTAGCAGCTCATTGCTTGGGGAAAAAACATATAGACTTTGCCTTTTTTTGCGATAGTGATGAAAAAAAAGTTAATCAGGACTATTGTAATCACAAAGTAATTTCATTTGATGAACTTATTGAAAAATATAGGGAGTATACCATTTTAATTACAACAAATCACTACTATGCAGTAAGAGAAAGGTTAATAAAATTTGGAGTCAAGAACGTGTTTAGCTGTGTTTCTTTATTTCAAAAGATTGATTTTTCTGGATATACAATGTACTCAACTGAGTATCAAGCAAGAAATATAGAACAATATTTTTATACGCTCATTTCTGCAAAAGATAACAGTATTTCTTATATATCACAGGTTCAATTACCTATAACAATGAGATGTACATTAAGATGTAAAGAATGTAATTCATATATTCCTTATTGCAAAGGAATGGCTGAAGAATTTGATCCTAAGGAAATGATTATGGCAATTCATAAATTATTACAAGGTTATAAAACTATTGGTAATATTTTATTGTATGGTGGAGAACCATTTTTACATAAGGATTTGCATACGTTAATAGATACGTTTGCGAGTGATAGGAGAATAGAAAAGGTTACAGTTGTAACAAATGGAACATTGCTTCCTGACGAACAATTATTATCGTCATTATGTAGAAACAATGTTTATGTACGAATATCAAACTATGGGAAACTGTCAAGAAAATTAAATGAGTTAGTTGAAATTTTTGCTCAAAATGAAATAAATGTAGAGATAACAGATTTTAAGGTGTGGAATAAAAATCCTACTGTTGATATTTTGAATGAATCGCCTGAAGAATTATGTAATAAAGTTAAAAATTGTTGCTCAATAGCTAAGGCTTTAACAATTATAAAGGGGAAGGTTTTTTTCTGCGGATTTTCAGCATTTTATGATTACTTTAAAGCCGTGCCTGACTTTGGAGATAATTATGTTGACTTATTGAGTTTTAAAGGGTCGGGTGAAAAACTAAGGGAGCAAATTGATTCAAAATTAAAAATGTCGGAAGACGGATTGCCTAAGATGACATGTCGCTATTGTAAGTTTAACAATTTTGAGGATGATTTGCCTGTAGCTGAACAGACAATGGAAACATTATCATTTAAGGAGATATTTTAAATGTTTTTAGCAAACTTGAATTTGACTCCTACAATGCAATGTAATTTGAAATGTAAGCTGTGTGGAGTTTTGGTCCCACATTATAACTATCGTCCACAAATGACGGTTGATGAAGCAGATAAAACATTAAAAGCTGTTTTCGAGATTGTGGACAAGGTAGGAAAATTGCAGATTACCGGTGGGGAGCCTTTGATGCATCCGCAGTTGGATCAAATTTTACAAAACTGTTTTGTATATGAGCAACAATTTGAAAAACTTTGGCTTTTTTCCAATTGTGCGGTTCCGTTACGAGAGAATGTATTGAAAGTTTTAGCCCAGCATAAGAATAAAATCATGGTTCACTGTTCGGACTACGGGGTAAGGCCGGAAGTTTCAGAAGAGATTATCCGAGTACTGGCGGAAAACGATATTCCACATAGATACTTGAAATATTATGGGGAAGATCAATATTTTGACGGATGGGTCGATAATGGAGATTTTGTACCGCATAACCGTTTAGATAAGGAAAATGAAGAGATATTTAGACATTGTTCTCACGTAAATAGGGGAGGATCATGGTATGTGCGTGGGGGACAAATGCATTGGTGCGGTCGTTCTATTCGAGGAACTGAGTTAGGAAAGGTTCCTCTCAGGGACGAGGATTATTTAGATATTTTTAATCCTGATACAACTGTGGAGCAGAAAAGAAAGAAATTAGAGCAATTAAAGCAGGTGAAGACGATTACAGCGTGTGACTATTGCAATGGCTATTATGGAACAGAGGATAAGGCAAAACGATATCCGGCAGGAGGCCAGATGTAATGCTAAAGACTTTAATTATAGGAGCTGATGCAGTTGCTCCGGATTACATATTTGAACATCTGGAATTGTATCCCAATATTGCAAAATTGGTAGAACAAGGAGTTAATGCCTCCTATTCTGCATATGTGCAAAAGGGGTATCATGGTTCCTATCTGAGTGAAATGAACTGGTCATCTATATATACCGGATTATCTCCTAAAGAACATGGAATTCTACAGACAAATAAGGATGGAATAAGGAATACTCCGGAGATGAATTTGCTGGATGGTCAGAAGCCTTTTTGGAGAGTACTGAACGATGCGGGTTATACTGTAGGAATGTGGGCGGCGGATTGCTGCGTGAATCCAACAGAAATTAATGGATATGTAGTGTCTGCCAAGTATACTATGATTAATGTACCAACAGATATTCGTACTTCACCGAGAGAACTGCAGATTTCTGAGAGGGACAGAAAAATTCTGGATTTGATTCCGAAATATGTGCCCCCCAGACAATATCCTAAGACATTAAAGCAACAAGGGTATTCTTTTGAACAAATGAAGCAGGATGATGAATTGGCATGGGAAGCTGTTAGAAAATATCGTTTTGAAGATGCACTTCCTAATTTCCAAGAAGAATTAGACTTTTATTATCAGGCAATCACCAATACACAAAAGGAACGACCGGTGGATGTATTATTTTTTTATACACCAACTACGGATTTGATTGCACATTGTTGTATGTGCAGTGACCAGAATGATGTATTGATTCAGGCCTATCAATTATTGGATAAATTTATAGGTCGAATGCAGACAGAACTACAGCCGGATACGATGATTTTTTTGTCAGATCATGGCATGATAAACTTTAAAGATGTGGTAAAGTGTTCGGATTATAAGGTGCAGAGAGAAGCGTTTGCGGCACGAGATGAGGTATTATGGTTAAAGAATGGCTATATTGCGTTTGAAGCCCATAATGGAGCATTGCTTTTTACAGCTCATGCATTGAAGGGAACTTTTGTGATGGCAGGTAAGGATATCCGGCATAAACGCTTAGAAGAAATGCGGACCCTGGATATTTATCCTACATTGTTAGAGGCTTTGAATGTGGACGTTCCGGAGGGGCGTTCCGGATATGTTCAGGATGTTTTTTCCCGTTGTGTAAAAAATAGGCATAAATTGTTGCCACAGAATATTGAATATACGGAAATAGCTCTTATTCAATGTCAGCAACCGAGTGTTACTGATATTATTTTGAACGAACTGTATATTGAAAGGAGGTTTTCTCATATTACCGTAGTAGGAGAGGAAAAGTATCGTGAAATCTATCTGAACAATCCGAGAGTTACAAATTTTGTGTCCTATGAGAAATTCAAAGCAGACAATTATGACGAAGTATATTGTGGAATTTATAATCAGACTACGGAAGAAATGAAACATATGAGGGTAAAATAATGCAACAAAAGCATTTTTTGCTTTATGGTCATGGGGGATCTTACAACCATGGTGGAGAAGCTATTACACGGTGTACTATTGATTTATTGAGGAAACAAGTGCCGGATTGTTTTATAACATTGTCAACACATTTTCCGGAGCAGGACAGGGAATTTGGACTAACTCCGGATGAAATAATTACCAGGAATTGTTCGACACGTGATAATGAGTTGATGTATCGGGATACATTAGAGAGAATCACATCAGACACAACCGTAATACAGGTAGGCGGAGACAACTATTGTTATACTAACTGGCAACGGTATGCACAGATTCACCAAAAAGCCAAAGAATGTGGCGGGAAAAGCATTTTATGGGGATGCTCCATAGATGCCAATGCAATAGATGATGAGATGCTTGGAATATTACAGGCGCATGATTTAATTTTGGCAAGAGAGTGCCTGACGTATCGTACACTTGTGAAAGCAGGGCTTACTAATGTTATCAAGGTAAGTGACATTGCCTTTGGGCTGGAACTGCAAAAAGTAGAATTCCCATTCAAGCATTATATAGTATTGAATCTAAGTCCGTTGGTATGTCGTAAAAATGCAGAAGTATTGGATGCATACAGAAATCTGATAACTTTGATCATGGATCAGACAGATTATTCTGTTGTACTCTTACCTCATGTAGTAATGCCGGTGGATAATGATAAGGATGCTTTGGATGAACTTGGATTTTATGACAATACAAGGGTAGTCAGGGTCTCTGATAAATTATCTGCTAGGCAATACAAATATATTATATCGAAAGCGGATCTATGTGTGGCGGCGCGAACGCATGTGGCGATTGCGGCATATTCTTCCGGCGTTCCTACATTGGCTATTGGCTATTCGACGAAAGCAAGTGGAATTGCGATGGATTTGGGTTTTTCAGAGTATGTAATACCTATAGAAAACGAAAATTTAACGGATCAAATATGTGAAAGCTATAAAAAATTGCAACGGGAACAGCAGGTGTTGAGAAATAGATTGAATACTGAGATGCAGCAATATAAGGAGCAGGCAGTGCCGGATTCGGTAATTGCTTTTTTGAGAGGAGAGCAGGAATGATTTATGTTCGTACCTGTGCATATAATGCAGAAAAAACAATAAGAAGAGCGATGGATAGTGTCCTGAATCAGACATACAGAGATATTACATATTATGTATTGGATAATGGATCGACTGACAGGACAGGAGAGATTATCAAGGAATATGTGGCGAATGATAGTAGGGTAGTTCCTTTCTATAATAAAGTAAATAGAGATGTAACGGAAAATCCGAATTTTTGGTTGCTGCCATATGAATTGAAAGAAGAAGACTATATGTGTATGTTAGATGCTGACGATACATATGATCTAACTTTTTTGGAAGAAATGGTTTTATTTGTTGAAGAAAATCACTTAGACATTGCAGCATGCGGTTCCAGATTTATCGAAGCTTCGAATGACATGTTTTTGGAAAACAGATGTCTTACGAAAAACAGGATTTTAGTAGAAAAGGATGATTATAATTTATATTTTCCAGAAGTACATTGGAATCTTAGGCAGGTTTGGGGAAAGCTATATTCTGCAAGAGCCATTAAAGCTCGGTATGAAATTAAAAATCCGGATTGGTTTCCAAAGGCATATGGAGGAGACACCATAAATGTATATGAATGCGTTAAAGCATCACGGGCAATAGGCGTATATGCGAAGGTGTTACATTCTTATTATGCGTCTCCTAAGTCTGTTTCTTATCAGTGGATTGAAGGGAGAGAAGATGTAGAAGAAATTTTGTTTCAAAAGTCTGTAGAATTGTTGATGGAAAAGTGTGGAGAAGTTTCGCAAAATAATTTGAGCTTTTTATGCGCGGTATATTATAACGGAATAATGGATACTCTTTTGGTGTTATTTTTGTCTGATTTACCGGTAAATCGTAAATGCAATTTATTAAAAAAGATCATGGATAAACCATTGACAAGTACGATGATAGGATGCGTGGAAGAAAAAGCTCATAGGGCATTTGCGGAAAGAGTTGTTTTGGGCATCTTACAGATGTGCAATGCAGAGTGTGAAGAGACCAACCTGACAGCTTGTTATTCAATGCTTGCTGCATTTACGGAATGGTTTTCGAAATTGATTTCCCAAAAGGATTTTCGATTATATGTAACCGAGTGCTCTAAGGTCGTGGGAGATATCGCGTTGGGGGATTATGAGGCAGCAGTGAATGAAATCATATGTTTCTTGAATGTTCCCAATGTCATGGCTAGAACCGAAGAAAAATGGTTGGAGCTCGGCCTGAATATAGCGGCAATCAGTAATCAGGAAGAAAAATATATTGTATTTTCTAAGAAGATGATTTGCTGGAAATGGGAAAATGGGCATCAGACGGAAGCTTGGCAAGAGCTTCAGGAATGGTTGGAAATGTTGCCGGAGGACAGCGAATTACGCAATATGGAACGTGCATTTAGAAAATAATCGCTGTTTTGTTGTAAATGGGCGGAAAGTGTTATTTGTATGATATTATTAAAATAAAAAAGAAACGAGTAACCTTTTCCAGCCCAAAGACCTTACTCAGTAGCGAAACTCATTTCTTAGATTATAATAAGTTATGAAAAAGGAAATGTCAAAGATTTTTTACAGCATACTGCCTAAATTCGCATAGTGCAGATTTTGCTATTTTGCTGCATTGACAATGAAAGTTTTGTCTGCTATCCTTTGCCTATAAGCAGATATTTCTATTTCGAAATTTCTATATCGGCGGAAACCGATGTCTATGACTTCAGAGGAATCCCTGCTTAGATACCCAATGACAATAATAGAGCAGGGGAAAGCACACGAGGAATTATTAATGTGTGATTTTGTTTCGTGAAGGCTGTTTTTCTCCTGTGAAAGTGCGGAAGGAGAATACAGATGGCGAAACGTTATGAAGAACTGACGATTGAAGATGATTTTATGTTCGGTAAGCCGATTCGTCTGGATGTGTACACGAAGGATCAAAAGCGTATATATGATGCGGAGATGCAGAAACGGAATCACCATTCGCTGGAGAAGCTAGAACTGCCGAAACGAAGCAGATTTTACCAATCTACCATGGATACGGATCATCTGAGCAAGGGGAAAACTTACCGGGAGCTGCCGGAGGGAAAGGTGTTGTTTATCTGTACGTTTGATCCCTTTGGGTTAGGATATGGCAAGTATTCGTTCCAGAATCTCTGTGTGGAAGATCGGGAATTATGCTTAGAGGATGGGACAGAGAAGATTTTTTATAACTGCGTGAGTGATGCAAAGGATATACCGGAGATTTTGGTTTGACCTTTGAAGAGACAGTAAATCGGATCTGCGAGATGTTTCAATTACCGGAGAATGAGGCACAGAGAGATATGATGTTATATTGGTAGATTCGACTTAGAGATCATTTACCGTTGCCAACTTGCATATTCGTCTCCCCTCATGTATACTTCACTCATAAGAGTTTCTTTCATGATAATAGCAGGAAAGAAATAAATTGGTATGCCGTACCGGGAGGAATCACATGTATAGACCATTGCCTATAGGAGTAGACAGTTTTCGGGACATTATTACAAATGGATATTACTATGTGGATAAGACGCTGTGGATCAAAGAGCTACTGGATCTGAAGGGAGCGTCTAATTTGTTTACCCGCCCCAGACGCTTTGGCAAGACGTTGAATCTGAGTATGCTGCGTTATTTCTTTGAGGATACGGGAAATGAAGCAAGGAATGCCAAGAACCGGGCGTTGTTTGATGGACTACAGATTATGAAGGCCGGTAAAATGTACACAGACCGGATGGGACAGTACCCGGTGATCAGTCTGACTCTGAAATCTGCCAAACAGGGAAGCTTTGAGGAAGCCTATTTTCAGATATGTGATGCAATTCGCGTAGAATTTGGCAGACATAGAGAAATTTTGGACAGTGTAGCGCTTGACGCTGTGGAGAAAGAGAGGTATCGGCAGCTGTTGGAGGGACGTGCGGAGAGAGAGGTCGTATATACGTCCCTGCGTTTTCTGACGGAATGTCTGTACAAGGCCACAGGGAAGAGAGTTATTATCCTGATGGATGAATATGACGTACCGTTGGAAAATGCTTTTTTCAGAGGATTTTATCGTGAGATGGTTGACTGCATCCGTTCTTTACTGGAATCGGCATTGAAGACGAATGAGTGCGTAGAATTTTCTGTAATCACGGGATGTTTCCGGATTTCGAAGGAAACGATTTTTACAGGACTGAATCATCTGGAGATAAATACTATTTTAAGTAATAATTATTCGGAATATTTTGGCTTTTTGCCGGAAGAAGTACAGGAGATGCTAGATGCCTATGGTTGTCCGGAGAAAATGGACAGCATGCAGGAATGGTATGATGGTTACAGCTTTGGACAGTCAGAGATTTACAATCCCTGGAGTGTGATCAAGTATGTCAAGGACATCTGTGCCAATGAGAATGCACTGCCGGTAGCTTATTGGATCAATACGAGTTCCAATGATATTGTGAAGAATCTGGTAGAGCATGCGGGTAATGCGGAACGTGAACAGATTGAGCGTCTGATCGCGGGAGAATCCATCGATGTTCCGGTTCGCGAGGAACTCACATATGAGGATATGGATCAGAACGGGGATGCATTATGGAATTTCCTCTTTTTTACAGGTTATCTGACGAAGACGGCAGAATGGCTCAGAGAGGATACCTTAGAGCACATGGTACGTCTTGTGATTCCGAATCTGGAAGTGCGTCAGGTATATCAGAAAACGGTATTGGGATGGTTCAGAAAGCAATTGGAGACAGAGGACTTTCAGGACTTATACCGGGCATTGGAGCAAGGGGATACCGGACATATGCAGGAGATTCTGAATGCACAATTGCAGAGGACCATTTCTTTCTATGATAGCGCGGAGAATTTTTATCATGGTTTTATGGTAGGGGTTTTGGGGCAGAACCGTCAGTATCATGTGAAGTCCAACAGGGAAAACGGCGACGGTCGCAGCGATATTATGGTATATCCGCTGGACTTGGAACGGACAGCATATGTCTTGGAATTAAAAGCTTCGAAAACATTTCGCGAGACCGGAGAGGATGCCCAAAAGGCAGTAAAACAGATAGAAGAAAAACATTACACGGCAGAATTGCAGGCTATGGGATACGAGCATATTAAGTGCTATGGCATTGCGTTTTACCGTAAAAATTGTAAAGTGACGGAACCGGGAGAATAGTTTCCCTTGCATCTTGCTTTTAAATAGTATAAAATAAACCCAGTGTTGCAAACAGAATATTACAATATGACGCACAAAGGGGTGCATGCCGGGAGGCATGCGCCCTTTTTTTGTAAGATTTTATGCTGCAGGATTGATATCAGCTGGTGGCATTTTGACAGGCGTGCCGGTTCCTTCCGGTGATGCCGCCGGTGCAGAGGAAGCCTCCGGTGTGGCCGTAGGTTTTGCTTTTTCCAGTGATGTCTTGATGGCTTCCAGCAATATCAGGGAAGTATATCTGCTCTCTGAGGAATACGTTACCCGGCTTAAGTCCTGGGTCTCACAGATCTGTTCACTAAGGGAATCCATAGTAGGCTGCAGGAGTGGATACATGGTAGTCAGAGTCTCATCGGAATCTGCCAGACTTAAGGAAGTAATGGCATGGTCGTTTACAATGACTTCCACATTGACAGTCTCGCTGCCCAGGATCAGTTCAGTGGTATAGATTCCGGGGATATATGTATTAGCGGCATCGGCAGATACGGTTTCCGCTGAGACATCGGCGATAGCACCCGAGGAGACATCGTCCGGCATATCCGGCTCTTTTTCCGGCAACAGCAGCATGAGCAATAATATCAGGAACAACACTCCCAATGCGGCGAAGATTCCGGTATAGAGCAGTTCTTTTCTGCGAAGTACAACAATCTTTGTATTGGCACTCATTCTTAAGTCTCCTTGGAATGATGGGATGATCTTTATAAATAGTATGCGACAGCCGTATTCCGTAGTACTGTAAATGTGGAGAACTTCGCATTGACAAGACAGAAGCGGCATTGCTATAGTTAATAATAAGTTTTTCCACGGATGCGTCCGCCCCGTGGAAGAGGAGCAGACAGGCGGCGCAGAAACGAGGGTAACGATGAATAATTATACCAAGGAAGACATCATCCGTCTTGTGGAAGAAGAGGATGTGGAATTTATCCGTCTGCAGTTCACGGATCTGTTCGGCAATCTGAAAAATATTGCGGTGACGGCCAGCCAGCTGGATCGTGTGCTGAACAATAAATGTATGTTTGATGGTTCTGCCATCGATGGTTTTGCCCGGATCGAGGAATCTGACATGTATCTGTACCCGGATCTGTCTACGCTGGAGATATTCCCCTGGAGACCCCAGCAGGGCAAGGTAGCACGTATGATCTGCGATGTGTATCGCCCCAACGGACAGCCTTTTGAAGGAGATCCCCGATATGTGTTGAAGCGTGCGGTGAAACAGGCAGAAGAGATGGGATATACCTTTGAAGTAGGACCGGAGTGCGAATTTTTCTTGTTCAATACGGATGAAAATACGATGCCGACTACCAATACCCATGAGCAGGCAGGCTATTTCGACATCGGACCTATGGACTTCGGAGAGAATGCCCGCCGTGACATCGTCATGAATCTGGAGGATATGGGCTTTGTCATCGAGGCATCCCATCACGAGATGGCTCCGGCACAGCATGAGATTGATTTCAAATACGATGAGGCATTAAATACCGCAGACAACATCATGACCTTCAAGATGGCCGTACGCACCATTGCGAGACGTCATGGATTGCACGCTACTTTTATGCCGAAGCCCAAGTTCGGTGTCAACGGTTCCGGCATGCACATCAATATGTCCTTGCAGAAGGATGGAAAAAACATTTTCCAGGATGCTTCCGATCCCAATGGTCTGAGCGAAGAGGCTTACTATTTCATCGGCGGTATCATGAGACATATCAAAGGAATGGCAGCCATTACGAATCCGCTGGTGAATTCCTACAAGCGTCTGGTACCCGGTTTCGAGGCACCGGTCTACATTGCATGGAGCACGACGAACCGCAGCCCCTTAATCCGTATTCCGGCTGCTGCAGACGGAGAGGGCACCCGTATCGAGCTGCGTAGTCCCGATTCTGCTGCTAACCCTTATCTGACACTGGCAGTCTGCCTGAGTGCAGGATTAGAGGGCATCCGGGAGAAAATAGAGCCGCCTCAGAGCATCAATGCCAATATTTTTGCCCTGTCAGAAAAAGAGCGTGAGGAATTGCATATCGATCAGCTGCCCGGCACACTTCTGGAGGCAGTGGAGGAACTGGAGAAGGATACTTTCATTCAGAAAGTGCTTGGAGATCATATTGCCGGAAAATACATCGATGCCAAGCGGAAAGAGTGGCATGAGTACCGTTCTCAGGTATCCGAGTGGGAGATTCAGGAGTATCTGTACAAGTATTAAAATATTCCTTTCTTTTGTAATAATGGAGTGACTATTCTTCGTAAAGTGACTCGAATGGAGTCACCGCCACGTACATGAGCAAAACTAGCTGCATAGAAGCGTGTGGTTTTGCGAATGCGAGGGGTGGAATAGTTACAAGATGAATCAAAAACACAGAAGAAAGGAGGTGGGCCGATGACGAACATTATTGTTGTACTGCCGAAGCTGGAGGAAGCCAAAGGCGTCAAGAATATTCTGGTGCGCAGTGGCTTTCAGGTCACGGGTATCTGTACCACAGGCACTCAGGCTATCAGTCAGGCGGACGGTCTGAACGACGGTATTGTGATCTGCAGCTACAAGCTGGCGGACATGATATACACAGAACTACATGAAGATCTGCCGGAAGGTTTCGAGATGCTGCTGATGGCATCCCAGAATCTGATCAGTGAATGCTATGGCAATGGCATCGTATGTCTTTCCATGCCGTTAAAGGTACAGGACCTGATCAATACCGTGAACCTGATGGTGGAAGGTGTGGAACGCCGCAGAAGAAAACGCCGTATGCAGCCGAAAGTACGGAATGCAGCGGATGAAAAAGCAATCAAGGATGCCAAGGAATTACTGATGGCACGAAATCATATGACGGAAGAAGAAGCCCACCGCTACCTTCAGAAGACCAGTATGGACAGTGGTACCAATCTGGTGGAGACGGCACAGATGGTATTGTCCATGATGACGGAGTAAGCAGGACGGCCCGGAAATGATTACAGGGATCCGGGCGTTACAGACATGATATGTGAAAGAGAACAACAGGAGGAACAGCAATCCATGAAATTTACAAAAATGCAGGGCTGCGGCAACGATTATGTATATGTCAACGGCTTTACGGAGAAACTTTCACCGGAAGAGAAGCCGGAGATCGTAAGAAGCTTAAGTGACAGACATTTCGGAATCGGCGGCGACGGTGTGATCTTTATCAATCCGGCGGAAGAAGCGGATTTTGAGATGGAAATGTACAATGCGGACGGCAGCCGTTCGGAGATGTGCGGCAACGGCATCCGCTGCGTGGCAAAATATGTCTACGACAAGGGACTGACGGACAAGAAGGACATTACCATCGTCAGCGCCGGAAAAATAAAATATCTGAAACTCACCGTGGAGGGAAAGACCGCCACGGACAGAGGACAGGTGACGCTGGTACAGGTGAACATGGGAAATCCCATCCTTGCTCCGGCAGAGGTGCCGGTAACAGTGGAAGCCACACAGGAGACGGCAGACGGACCGGCGGTAGTGAATGCTCCCATCATGGTAGACGACACGGAATACCACATGACATGTGTATCCATGGGCAATCCCCATGCCATCGTATTTATGGAAGGGGTAAAGGATCTTGACATTGAGAAGATCGGCCCGAAGTTTGAGCATCATACCTGTTTTCCTAACCGGACCAATACCGAATTCGTAGAGATTCTGGATCGGAAAAATGTGTTTATGCGCGTCTGGGAGAGAGGCACCGGGGAGACCCTTGCCTGTGGTACCGGATGTTGCGCCACGGCGGTGGCTTGTGTACTAAATGGTTTGACGGACGAGGAAATAACTGTTAAACTATTAGGCGGTGAACTGCACATCAAATGGGACCGCAAGGAGAATCTGGTCTACATGACCGGTCCTGCGAAGATCGTATTTGAAGGTGAAGTGGACCCGTACTCCATCTGATAGAATAAACGCCTCCATAGTAACACAGATTGACTGCTTGCAGGCAAAGATGTGTTGCTATGAGAGGAGTAAACGAACATAAGTAAGTAGGGCGATCAGCCCGGATTACGAATGTTCGTTGCAATTTTGAGAGCACGTAGTGCGGAAAAATTGCTTATTTACGACAACAAGGTGACAGCAATACTGCACCAGGGATAATAGAGAGGAGAACGTACTATGTTTAAAGTAAACGACAACTATTTAAAACTTCCCGGAAGCTATTTATTTTCCACCATCGGCAAAAAGGTAAGTGCGTATTCCGCAGCACACCCGGACAAGAAGATCATCCGTCTGGGCATCGGTGACGTGACACAGCCTTTGGCACCCGCTATCATTGATGCGCTGCACGGTGCAGTGGATGAGATGGGAAAAGCGGAGACTTTTCATGGTTACGCTCCCGACCTTGGTTATGAATTCCTGCGCAATGCCATTGCAGAGAATGATTATAAGGCAAGAGGCTGTGACATTGCACCGGACGAGATCTTTGTATCGGACGGAGCAAAATGTGACTGCGGCAATATTCAGGAAATCTTCAGTCTGGACAACAAGATTGCAGTATGTGACCCCGTTTACCCCGTATACGTAGATTCTAATGTTATGGCGGGCAGAACCGGCACTTACGATCCGAAGTCCGAGACCTGGAGTGATGTGATCTATATGCCCTGTCTGGCAGAGAACGGTTTTGCACCGGAACTGCCGAAGGAGACCCCGGATCTGATCTATCTGTGCTTCCCCAATAATCCTACCGGTGCCACCATTACCAAGGCGCAGCTGCAGGAGTGGGTGGACTATGCCAATAAGGTAGGCGCTGTCATTCTCTATGATGCGGCATACGAAGCATATATTTCCGAACCGGATGTGCCTCACAGTATCTATGAATGTGAAGGAGCCAGAACCTGTGCTATCGAGTTCCGTTCCTTCTCCAAGAATGCCGGCTTTACCGGAGTGCGTCTGGGCTTTACCGTGATCCCCAAGGATTTAAAGAGCGGGGATGTGAGCCTCCATGCACTGTGGGCAAGAAGACACGGCACCAAATACAATGGAGCACCCTATATCGTACAGCGCGCCGGTGAGGCAGTATACTCTGCAGCAGGCAAGGCACAGCTGAAGGAGCAGGTTGCTTATTACATGAACAACGCACAGTATATCCTGAAGGGCTTGCAGGAAGCGGGCTTCACGGTATCCGGCGGTGTGAACGCTCCCTATATCTGGCTGAAAGCGCCTAACGGTATGACCAGCTGGGAGTTCTTCGATTACCTTCTGGAGAATGTCAACGTGGTGGGTACGCCCGGATCCGGTTTCGGACCCAGCGGAGAGCATTATTTCCGTCTGACGGCTTTCGGAAGCTATGAGAGTACCGTGGAGGCAGTGGATCGTCTGAAGAAGATTCAGTTATAGGCAGCCGTTCTTTGCCATAAGAGGAATGGAGCAGATATATGCAGGAAAAGCAGAAAAAAGCAATCCGGTGGATCAGCCCGGTACTGATCGCATTGACAGCACTGATCGTGTGGCGCGTCAACTATGAGATCGAATTTATGATGGATGATGAGTGGTATTCGACGGTATTGTATGCGGATACACCGATCCGGAATCTCAGTGACATTATCCGTGCGCAGATCTGGCATTATTTCAACTGGGGAGGCAGAAGCATGGCGCATGCACTGCTGCAGCTGATCCTGCTGGCCGGAGAACACTGGGCGGATATCCTGAATACAGGAATGACACTGCTGTTGGGATGGCTGGCCTGCATGATAGCAGACAGACGTAAGCTCCCGTACTGGTTTGCAGCGCTGGGGATGATCCTGGGGCTGAATGCCAACTGGAAAATGAGTATGTTCTGGGAAGCCGGAGCAGCGAATTATCTGTATATGGCGGGTTTTCTGCTGGCATTTTTGTTCTGTTATCTGAAATATGAGGAAAAAAATCTTCCCGGCATCGTCATCTGGATCCTTCCACTGGGACTGATCGCAGGCTGGAGCAATGAGAATATGGGGCCTGCGGTATGGCTCCTGAGTCTTCTGGTGATCCTGTTAAGACACAGAGAGCACAAAAAAGCTCCGGTGTGGATGTATCTGGGAAACATCAGCTGCCTGGCGGGAACCATTCTGATGATCGCTGCACCGGGCAATTTTGTCCGCAGCGGGGAGACGGGGGAAGAAGCCTACAGCCTGCTGTGGAGAATGTATCTGCGCTGCTACGCAGAAGCGAAGGGAGTTATGGAGTATCTGTTCCCTGCCCTGCTGCTTACGGTATTTGCACTGATCGTCTGCAAAGGCATTCTGAAAGAAAACCTGGGCAGAAATACAGTGCTGCTATTGCTGGGGGCACTGTTGTCCTGGGGTGCCATGATCCTGTCCCCACACTATCCGGATCGGGCGGCTTTCGGAACGATGGTTTTGTTGATTTGTGCGATTTTATCCATGGCAGGGAAAATCGCAGACAGGCAGAAAGAAAATGTCTGGATGTTCTATGGCTGTGCCGTGCTGATATGGCTGCGGGGCATGTATTTTCTGGTGGAATACCTGGGATTATGCTGGGGATGGATCAAATAAGTGAATAAATGTCCATTATAAAAGATCTCACAGTCGGCAGATGCGCCGGCAGTGAGGTCTTTTATGAGTGTACACATTATTTTCTGGCATACCGGCTCCGGTACTGGCGCGGTGTCATGCCGGTCTTTTTACGGAAGATCTGCGAGAAATAAGACTGCGAAGAAAAGCCGACGCTGGTGGCTACCTGAGCTACCGACAGATTGGAGGATACCAGAAGCTCCTTGCAGGCTTCCAGCCTCCGGTCTGTCAGGTAATTGATCGGAGACTGCCCGACACATTCGGTAAAGGAATGTGCCAGATAGAATTTGTTGATATGTGTGATCTCCGCCAGGGAATCCAGTGTAATGTTCTGGGAATAGTTGGAATCGATATAACGCTTCGCCAGAGCACATTCCTTGGACAACTGGAAGGAGGAGTCAGAGATGACGGACAGGTTCTGCTTCCGGGAAATATATACCAGGAGCACCTGAAGCAGTCCGTGACATACCTGTTCAAAGCCGGGAAGCTTGTCGCGGAATTCCTGCATCATCAGCTGGGCAAAGTTGATGAACTGTTTTTTATCAGAGCCGTAGCTGTAGAAGCTGTAGCCCTTCGGGTTGTCCTGCCCCGCACCGGAAAACGAAAATGCGAGCCCTTCCACACCGAATACGATATATTCCATGGGATCGTTGGGAAGCGTTTTCTCCGTGTGCTCTACATAAGGATTGATGATGACCAGATCGTCCGTCTTCACAGGCACCTTTTCATTCTCTATATAGAAGGCTCCCTCACCGTGCAGGACATAGAACAGCTCTGAAAAGTGATGGGTATGCGGCAAGGACTGCCAGTCCCCTTCATATTTGGAGATAGAGATGTAACGCAGCTGGAAATGTTCCGGAGAACTGTTTGCGTTTGCAGAGTCAATATTGATAAATTCATTACTCATAACCAGATACCTTCTTTATCTTATTTTATTGTGCACTTTTTTGAATTTGCAGTATTTTTTATACTAAATATATAAAAAGAACAATATTTTACAAAAACGTTCGTAAAAAAGACGAAAAAGTAAAAATATTTATGATCAAGATAAGCATATTATACATGATCATTTCAAAAAATTCACTATTTTAGTAACAAAATAGCAATAAACATAATAAAACAAGCAACAAAGAAATTGATATCAGATACGGAAGCCGATATACTTTAATCATCAGCTGCAAGATAGTACAAAAGCGATGGGGAGGAAAACATGCGATGACAGGAAGACTGACGCTGCCGACCGATGCAGACATCATTGACGAAACAATACGGTTAAAAAATCTTTTGGGCGCAGATGCTTTGAGAGACTGTGACGGAACCGAAATGCCGGAAGCACTTTTGTCAGAGCCGGTGAAGAAATATGCAACTTATTATACCACGCGAAAGGATAATGCGTGGGCAATGAAGCATCCGGAGGAGATCCAGCAGGAATACCTGATCAGCAACCGCATCACCGCCAGAGGGGAAACACTCCGCATCCGTCTGATGGAAGGCTTCCATACGGAGCAGCTTAAGGTCAACACGCTGGACGATCCGAAGCGTTGGTGGGAAGTGGTCGACAGAACGACCGGTGAAGTGGTGCCGACGGATGCATGGGAATTTGATGAGGCATCCGGTGAAGTGGAGATCCGTACGATCCCCTATCATGAGTATACGGTAAGCTTTCTGGCATTTTTGATCTGGGATCCGGTACACATGTACAATTTCATCACGAATGACTGGAAGGATACACCGCATCAGCTCACTTACGATGTGAGACAGCCCAAGACCAAACAGTATGTGAAAGACAAGCTGAGAAAATGGTGTGAAGACAATCCTCATATCGATGTGGTCCGCTTCACTACCTTTTTCCATCAGTTTACACTGACCTTCGATGACAAGAAGCGGGAAAAATTTGTAGAGTGGTTTGGATACAGCGCAAGTGTGAGCCCCTATATCCTGGAACAGTTTGAAAAATGGGCAGGTTACAAATTCCGCCCGGAGTACATTGTGGATCAGGGATATCACAACAGCATGTTCCGCGTTCCCAGCAAACAGTTCCTGGATTTCATAGAGTTCCAGCAGATCGAGGTATGTGCGCTGGCGAAGGAGCTGGTAGATATTGTACATTCTTATGGCAAGGAAGCTATGATGTTCCTCGGAGATCATTGGATCGGAACAGAGCCCTACGGTAAATATTTCGCGGGCATCGGACTGGATGCAGTGGTAGGTTCTGTCGGAAGCGGTGTGACGCTTCGTATGATCTCTGATATCAAGGGAGTGGATTATACCGAAGGACGGCTGCTGCCTTACTTTTTCCCGGATGTGTTCTGCGAAGGCGGTGACCCGATCGGAGAGGCAAGGGATAACTGGCGTAAAGCAAGGCGTGCATTACTCAGGTCCCCTCTGGACAGGATCGGATATGGCGGTTATCTGAAGCTGGCAAGTAATTGGCCCGGTTTCATTGATGAAATACAAAATGTAGTAACACAGTTTCGGGAGATCCATGAAAATATGCAGGGGACAGCTTCCTATGTGGCACCTTTCAAGGTGGCGATCCTGAACTGCTGGGGTAGTCAGAGAAGGTGGATGTCCAATCAGGTACATCATGCGATCTGGCACAGGGAAACCTATTCCGCAGAGGGAGTACTGGAATGCTTAAGCGGAATGCCTTTTGAGGTCGAGTTCATTTCCTTTGATGATGTCAGGAATGGCATCCCTGAGGAGATCAAGGTCATCATTAATGTCGGGGATGCGTACACCGCATTCAGCGGCGCGGAGAACTGGATCGACGAAAAGGTCCTGACCAATATCAGACGCTTTGTGGATCAGGGAGGCGGCTTCATCGGTGTGGGTGAGCCTACCGCTTATCAGCATCAGGGAAGATATTTCCAATTGTCCGATGTGCTCGGTGTAGACCGCGAGATGTGCTTCTCTCTCAGCACGGACAAGTACAATGAGAAAAATGCAGATCACTTTATCTTAGAGGATATTGACGGAGCCCTGGATTTCGGAGAGGGAACCAGTCGCGTCTATGCACAGGGCGGACATTATCAGATCCTTGCGATGGATGGGGAATACAGCCAGCTGGTGGTCAATGAATATGGCAGAGGACACAGTGTGTATTTTGCAGGTCTTCCGTATTCTCCTCAGAACTGCAGACTTCTGCTTCGGGCAATCTATTATGCAGCCGGCATGGAGCAGGAGATGAAGCGTTACTATGTAACGAATGTGGATACCGAAGTAACGGTATTCCAGAAGACCGGCAAGATCGCAGTGATCAACAACTCAGCACAGGCACAGCACACAGAGCTGTATATCAAAGGAAAATGTGCGTATGTGCTGGATCTGAAGCCTGGCGAAATGCGTTGGGTGGACGATATCGAAGACAGGTAACTTATGGAAGGCAAAAAGCGTTTCATATTTTATAAGGAAGTACTTTACAAGTATAAGGAGGTTATTTAAGATGAAAAAGAAAGTATTAAGCGTGCTCTTAGTAGCGGCAATGGCTATGTCCATGCTGGCCGGATGTGGCAGCAAGCCTGCCGAAAATGATGCGCAGAGCGCAGCATCCAGCGAGGCATCCAAGGAAACAGAGGCAGCAGCAGAAACAACTGCTTCCGCAGAAGACGAGACACTGACCGTATGGTGCTGGGATCCTAACTTCAATGTCTATGCAATGAAGCAGGCAGAGAAGGCATATCAGGTGGATCATCCTAACTTCAAGTTAGACATTCAGGAGAAGGTATATAGCGATATCGAGACTGCTCTGATCACAGCGGCTGAAGCCGGTGATTACAGCACATTACCGGATATCTTCCTGATGCAGGATTATTCCTTCCACAAAAATGCAACCAATTATCCCGGAATCTTCACAGCACTGGATGACTGCGGAATTGATTTCTCCCAGTTCTCTATGGGTAAGCTGGCTGACTCCACTGTAGATGGAACACATTATGGTATTCCTTTTGATAATGGTGCTACCATCATGGCGATCCGTTCCGATATGGTAGAAGCAGCAGGCCTTAAGGTAGAAGATTTCAAGGATACCACATGGTCTGAGTTCATGGAGCTGTCCAAGAAGGTAATGGCTGCGAATGATGTTCCCATGCTGACCTGCTCCGGCGGTTCTGAGATTGTGATCGAGATGTTACAGTCTGCAGGCGCTTCTCCCATGGTGGATGGAAAGGTGACACTGGTTGACAACGCAGCACTGAAGAAAGCAATCGAGACCTATAAGCAGCTGATCGATGAAGGAATCATGGCAGATTATACCGACTGGGATCAGTATATCGCTTCCATGAACAAGGGTACTGCTGCAGGCGTTATCCAGGGCTGCTGGATCATGTCCTCCATTCAGGCAGCAGAGGATCAGGCAGGTAAATGGGCAATCGTGAATATGCCTAAGTTAGATGATGTAGAAGGCGCAACCAACTACGCTAACTGCGGTGGTGCAAGCTGGGCAGTATCTTCTAACTGCAAAAATACCGATCTGGCATTTGATTTCCTGAACGCTACCTTTGGTGCGGATGTAGATTTATACGATGATCTGCTGGTAAATGCAGGAGCGATCGCAAGTTACCTGCCCGCAGCACAGTCTGAGACCTATAATGAGGGCAATGAGTTCTACGGCGGTCAGGCAGTGTACAAGGATATCGTAGAGTTCGCCGGACATGTTCCCGGAATTGACTACGGTGCATACTACTCTGACATCAGAAGCGCACTGACAGATGCAATCACCAACGTTGTCCAGAAGAACGCTGATATCGATACAGAGATCAAAAACGCTCAGGATACCGTAGAGTTTAATATCGCTGAATAATCACCAGAGTATGGAAACTGGATAGTACCGGGGGTGCAGCAGTGCGTTCCCGGTACTGTTGTAGGAGAGAAACATGGAAAAGAAGAAAGCAAAATTAAGTTTGGAAAAAAGGCATAATCTGACCGGATGGGCATTCCTGCTCCCGGCATCGATTTTAATATTTGTATTTTGTTTCTATCCGATGTCACAGGCCATCCTTCTTTCTTTCCGGAAGACAGGAGGAGTCTTTAATGGTGTAGCGAATTATGCCAGGATCTTCAAGGATAAAACCTTCCAGCAATGCTTGTTCAATACCTTCTTTTATTTTGTGATTCAGGTACCGATCATGCTTGTGCTCGCACTGATGCTGGCGCAGCTGCTGAATAATCCTAAGATAAAAGGGAAAGGTATTTTCCGCACTTTGATCTTTCTTCCGTGTGCAACGTCACTGGTATCTTATTCCATGATATTTAAGTCATTGTTTGCTCCGGATGGAGTGGTCAACAGAGTGCTGATGGCCATCGGACTGTCTTCTGTGGACTGGTTCCAGAGTACATGGCCGGCGCGTTGGGTCATCGTGATCGCACTGATCTGGAGATGGACCGGATATAATATGGTATTCTATCTGGCAGGATTACAGAATATCGATTATTCTGTATATGAGGCAAGCTACATCGACGGCGCGACACCGTTCCAGCAGTTTATGAAGATCACGATACCGTTGTTAAAGCCGACCATTCTGATGACGGCGATCATGTCTACTTCGGGAACACTGCAGCTGTTCGATGAGTCTATGAACCTGACAGCAGGCGGTCCCGGAAAATCTACAATGACATTGGCGCATTACATCTACAATATCTCCTTTGTGGAGACACCGAAATTTAATTATGCGGCAGCGTTGTCTGTATGCATACTTGTGATGGTAGCGGTTCTGTCTGCAATTCAGATGAAGGTGGGTGACAAACGTGACTAAATTCAAACAAATGATTTCCTACACGATCTTAGTGATAGCAAGTTTTCTGTCAGCATTTCCGCTGTATTATATGCTGTGCGGCGCGACTAACCAGAGTATTGATGTGGTAAGAGGACGCTTGATCCCGGGTACCTATATGATCGAGAATTTCAAGACCCTGGTCGACATGCAGAATCTCGGACTTGCAATGTTTAATTCCTTCCGCAATGCGATCGTGATCACGGTTGTGACACTGCTGATCTGTTCCATTGCCGGTTATGGATTTGAGATCTATCATGATAAGGGCAAGGATATTCTGATGAGTATTCTGCTGCTGGCAATGATGCTTCCGTTCGTAGCGATCATGATCCCCCTGTTCAAGATGTTTACCTCCTGGAAGCTGGTAAATACCTGGATCGCACTGGCACTGCCATCCATCTCGACTCCGTTTATGATCATGCTTTTCAGACAGGCGGCACGTTCTTTCCCTCATGATATTATCGAGGCTGCCAGACTGGAAGGTCTGAGCGAAATACAGATTTTCTTCCGGATGTTCATCCCGGTGATGAAATCTACCTATGGAGCGGCGATGACGGTTACATTTATGAATGCGTGGAATAATTATCTGTGGCCGACGATCATTTTACAGGACAGCAAGGCGATCACCATGCCGATGTTAGTAGCCAATCTGAAGAGTGGATACAGTGTGGATTATGGTATGCTGATGCTGGGAGTATTGATCTGTACACTTCCTACAGCGATCATCTTCCTGTGTTTACAGAAGAGCTTTGCAAATGGAATTACGGGAGCAGTGAAATAATGCAACAGAAAATGCCAAAACAGGAAACTATGACACAGGCGCATATCAGGAAGGCTCAGGGAGCCTTCCTTTTGGCGCATAGAATGGGCCTGATCGAGAATCCCACCATGGAGGGTCTGGAGACCCGACGACAGAAGCACAATGAAGAGCTGCGGAGAATGGAACAGGAAGGACAGCGGTTCTACGGACCGCATTATTTTTCCGCACCGGCGTATCTGCAATATGAGCTGACCCGCCTGAAGCTGGATTTTGTGCAGCCGTGTGAGAAGGTCCGGGAAGGTGGCTTCTGCCCGGATTTCACGGAGCAGGAGAAGCGGGACTTTTACGAACAGAACAGAGATCTGTTCGGACGCTATCATGGGGACTATTTTACCTATGAGGAGGTGTCACAGATCATTGAGAAACGGTTACGGGAGGATGCATATGACAAGCTTATCCGCGACATATTATGTGAGTCAGAGAACAGGCAATGATGAAAATGACGGACGGACGTGCAGTACGGCGTTTGCCAGTCTGTCTGCCATTAATCGAAGAAGCCTGCAGCCGGGAGACCGTGTCCTGCTGGAGCGGGGCAGTGTATTTTACGGACAATATCTGCATGTGACAGACAGCGGTACGAAAGAGGCACCGATCGTGATCGGAGCGTACGGTACAGCAGATGCACCGCCGCGGATCGATGCCTGCGGACAGGGCATCTGGTATCAGGATTATGGGACCCCGCTGGATGCACCTACGCATGTGTATCACGGCTATGTATCTTCCGCAGTGCTTTTGTACGATGCGGAGCATATTGTGGTCGAGGATCTGGAGATCACGAATGAAGGCAGCATGATCCCGGGAGAGCATTATAGTCTGGGTGAGAAAATGAACCGTACCGGTGTGGCTGTGGTGGCTAAGGACAAAGGGGTGCGGGGCGGCATCACACTTAGGAATCTGTGGATCCATGATGTCCATGGGAATGTCTACGATAAACACATGAACAACGGTGGGATCTATATGACAGCGCTCCGTCCGGAATGTGAGGAGCTGACGGGTGTGGCACGGTATCGGGATATCGTTATTGAAGGATGCTTCGTGCACCGGGTCAGCCGCTGGGGAATTGCAGCAGGCTATACCTATGCCCATGATAAGTTCCGGGGGGCAGAGCTTACGGAAGCCGTTTTTCTGAACTATGGACATGAAAATATGCAGATACGGAATAATTATGTAAAAGAGGCCGGTGGGGATGGGATCACGCCGATGTATGCCCTGCGTCCTTTGGTGGAGCATAATATGGCAGACTCTGTGGCCTGCGAGATCAATGACCGGATCTATTGCGAGCCGGGCGACCGGATGGGAAAAGTGGCAGCCGGGATCTGGCCCTGGAAATGCAAGGATGCCCTGTTTCGTTATAATGAAGTCACGGACACCAGACTCAATCAGGACGGCATGGCATATGATGCGGATTCCGGGGACGGAACGGTGTATGAATCCAATTACAGCAGGCAGAATGAGGGAGGCTGTGTGATGTTCTGTCTGCAGGAGGCGATCCATAATACCTTCCGCGATAATATCAGCTATGATGATCTCGGTGGTACGATCAGCCCGTCAGAGAATCCGGATGCCCTGCTTCAGGATAATGTATACTATGTGCGCAGGGGGGTTCCCTTTGTACGTAAAAATATGGACGGAGGCAGCTTTACACAGGTGAATGACCGGGTTGTTGAGTTGTAAAATATGGTGCTGAGCCCAGGATGAAAACCTGTGGCTTGGCATTTTTTAATGCCTGATATTCTGGCGGCTCTGAAGCCGGCAGCCTGTTTTTATCGTTTTTATTGCCTGGGGATAAAGGATTGACTGAGATAAAAAAATACGGTAGAATCTGTATCAAAAATGATATACGAAAATGAGGAAAGGAGCCGGTGCATGGGCGAAAGTATATTACAACTGCGGCAGATCCGGAAATCATTTGACAATACAGAAGTATTAAAAGGCATCGATCTGGAGGTGGCACAGGGAGAATTTATTACCCTGTTGGGAGCTTCTGGCTGCGGCAAGACCACGACGCTGCGTATTATTGCGGGGCTGGAACTGCCGGATGCCGGACAGGTGATCCTGGAAGGACAGGACATTACGAACCGTGAGCCGAACAAACGGGATGTCAATACGGTGTTCCAGAATTATGCCCTGTTTCCGCATATGAATGTGTCGGACAACGTAGGATATGGATTGAAGATCCGCAAAGTTCCGAAGGCAGAGATCGAGAGAAAAGTAGAACAGGCACTTCGTCTGGTCCAGCTGGAAGAGTACGGAAAACGGATGCCGGATCAGCTGTCCGGTGGACAGAAGCAGCGCATTGCCATTGCCAGAGCGGTGATCAATGAGCCGAAAGTATTGCTGTTAGATGAACCGCTGGGAGCACTGGATCTGAAGCTGCGCAGACAGATGCAGCTGGAACTGAAACGGCTGCAGAAGCGTCTGGGGATCACTTTTATCTATATCACCCATGATCAGGAAGAGGCTATCAACATGTCCGACCGCATCGGCGTCATGCATGAAGGCATTCTGGAACAGCTGGGGACACCCAATGAGGTGTATTATCAGCCGAAGACCAGCTATGTGGCGGATTTCGTGGGAAATGCGAATATTCTGCATAAAAATGGGGAGACTTTTGCCATCCGCTCGGAAAACATTCTGATGAACGGGGAGGCAGTCTGCACACAGGAGGCTGTGGTGGTGGAAAAAAGCTTTGCCGGAGGGCAGTTACGCATTTTGTTCCGTCTGCTGGACGGACAGACTCTGACCGCCAGCCGCTATGGAATCGACAATGACTTACAGCCGGGACAGAAGGTGCAGATCGGCTGGGATGCGAAAGACGCAGTAAAGGTAATAGATAATGACAAAGACGAAAATCACAAGTAACAGCCGCAGGAGAAGCGGGAATGTCGGACTGATGATCCCTATGTATGTGTTCACGATTCTGTTTGTGGCTCTGCCGATCCTGTATCTGTTCCTTTTGAGCTTTTTACAGAGAGCACAGGTCTGGGGCGTGGACTTTACATTCACCCTGGACAATTATAAGAGAATATTGGAACCGCTGTATCTGGATACTTTCTGGCAGTCGTTGAAGCTGGCATTTACCGCCACCTTTTTCGTGGCACTGATCGGGTATCCATACGGTTATTTCATGGCGCAAATGAACGCTGTCTGGAAACGGAGAATGCTGCTGCTCATCATGATCCCGTTCTGGACCAGTGCGCTGATCCGCCTCTACGGCTGGATCATTGTCTTCCGCAGCAACGGTGTGCTGGATAAGATATTGATGGGACTGCATCTGACCGATCGGCCGTTAAAGCTGCTTTACACTTATCCGGCAGTGGTAGTGGGAATGGTTTATTCCCTGCTGCCTTTTATGATCCTGGCAGTGTATTCCAGTGCAGAGAAGCTGGATGCCTCTCTGGTGGAAGCCTCCAGAGATCTGGGAGCCTCGGCGTGGAAAGCCTTCTGGACCGTCAGCTTCCGGCTGACGCTGCCGGGACTTTTGTCCGGCGTGGTGCTGTCCTTTATTCCGTCCATGGGACTGTTTTTCATAGCGGATATCCTGGGCGGCAATAAGATCGTGCTGGTGGGCAGTGTGATTCAGGAACAGATCACCAAGGGACGGAATCAGCCCTTTGCGGCGGCGCTGTCTGCGGTGTTGATGATACTGACTTCCGTGATGATCCGCCTGTACCGCAAGATCACCGGAACCTCACAGCTGGAAGGGATGATGTAGCGTATGAAAAAGAAAAAATGGCCCTTTGTATATGTGGCGGTGATCACAGTGCTGACCTATATTCCAATCCTGCTGACGGTGGTGTATTCCTTCAATGCCTCCAAGCTGACTTCCGTGTGGGAAGGCTTTTCCCTGAAATGGTACCGGGAGTTGTTCCGGGACAGAGATCTGGGGGAAGCACTGATTAACAGCCTGATCCTTGCGGTACTTAGCTGTGCCTTTGCGGTGTTGATCGGCACTTCGGGAGCACTGGGGATGAGCCGCAGAAAACGGAAACTGGACGATGCCGTGGCCTATGTGTCCACACTGCCCATCATGATCCCGGAGATCATTCTGGGCATGGTATTTTTGTCCGTATTTTCCCTGATGGGACTGCCCTTTGGTATGGTCACGCTGGTGATCGCCCATACCACGTTCTGTGTGCCCTATATTTTTACCATGGTGCGGGCGAGACTGGTGGGAATGGACCGGTCGCTGGAAGAGGCGGCACTGGATCTGGGAGCTACAAAATGGCAGGTATTCCGGGATGTGATATTGCCGCAGATCCTGCCGGCGATCCTGTCGGGAGTGCTGCTTGCATTTGCCATGTCCTTCGACGATGTGGTGATCAGTATTTTTGTCACTGGACCGAAGGTCAATACCCTGCCGGTGAAGATCTACACGAAATTAAAGACCGGTGTGACACCGGAGATCAATGCACTTGCCACGGTCATGCTGTTTGTGATATTGTTGTGTCTGGCGGGGGCGTATGTGCTGGGACGTAAGTCGCAGACAGCTGTAGAGAAAGCTGCCGGGGGAAAATGAGGAAAAAACGATTCCGCAAATGCAATTGCGGATAAGTAACAACATAAAAATGTATAGCAGATGATGCAGGAGAACTGTATCGAAGGAGGAGATTATGAAGAAAAAGCTGGCAATGCTGTTGGCAGCGACCATGCTGGTCACGTTGTTTACCGGCTGTGGAGCAGGCGGTAAAGAAGATAAGGGAGAACTGAATCTCTATACCTGGGACGGCATGTTCCCCCAGGAGATTTTAGATGGTTTTGAAAAAGAGACCGGTATCCGTATCAATTATTCTAATTTTGACTATGATGAGGATATGCTGGCGAAGCTGGAAGAAACCAAGGGCGGTGATTACGATCTGGTCATTGCGGATGACTATATCATTGAGCTGGCCATTCAGGAGGGCCTGGCTCAGAAGCTGGATACTTCCAGAATCAGTACTTATGATAACCTGAATCCTGTATTTATGTCTCAGTTCTATGACCCGAAGAACGAATATACCGTGCCCTACGGAGCGGGCATTCCTCTGATCGTATACGATCCGGGACTGACGGATGTGAAGATCACAGGCTATGAGGATCTGTGGAATCCGGCACTGGAAAATAACGTGGCACTGACGGCAAACTATCGTGTTATCGACGGCATTACCTTAAAGACCATGGGAGAATCCTTCAACACCGAGGATCTGGATGTGATCCGGGCAGCAGGAGAGAAGCTTCTGAGTCTGGCTCCCAATATCCGTGTGATCAATGACAATAATACGCAGGATTATCTGATCAGCGGTGAGGTGGCAGCAGCGTTCCTGTATACTTCCCAGGTATCTGCGGCACTGCAGGCGAGACCGGATCTGGAAGTGGTATATCCCAAGGAGGGACTGGGCTTCGGCATCATGGCTGGATTTATACCTTCCCAGGCACCCAATGCAGATGCGGCTTATGCATTTTTGGACTATATCAACGATCCTGAGAATGCGGCGAAATGCTATGAGTATATCGGCTACTACTGCACCAACAAAGCTGCGGAAGAGTATATTTCCGACGACATGAAGAAAATGATCGTATTGCCGGAAGATGCAGCGGAGGGCGAGATCGTGCAGAATATCTCCCAGGAGGCAGAGGATCTGCATGCGGAGATCTGGAATCAGTTCAAGAGTGCATGCAACTAAAGTTGCAGCAACTAATCTTCCGTTCAGCCCGCGCCATTCGCAAAGTCGCGTTGACACGCTTTCCGTCACTTCGTGACTACCTTTGCTCATAAACCGGCGCTCATCTCATGAACATATTCGTTCGAAAAATCATGCAAGCATGATTTTTGCGCTCGGATATGTCCATGGCTGAACTGTTACAATAAAAAACGCTTGACAGATTTGAATTGTGCGAATATTATAATCCTAAGTTGAAAAACTAATTTGTAAATGCTATGAAAGAGACTCTTGCCAAGGGAAACGACAGGAATACAGCGTCACCGACTGAGAGCGCTGTTTGCGGAAGCTGGCGAAGGGAACACTCCGGAGCAGGTGATCTGAACTGCAGAAATCAAAATGCAGCTAGGATGACACGTTGCACGCGTTAAGTGACAAGAGAGGATAGGCAAAGGCGCCTGTCAATTCGGGTGGTACCACGGATTAGATGATTCGTCCCGGGATATGTTTTAACATGTCCCGGGGCTTTTTGTATTCAAAAATAAGCTGTACAGGGAGCGCACATTCGGGACACTATATAACAGGAGGTGCGATATGTACAGAGATTTAACAATGAAAGAGATCAGTGAACAGCAGATCGGACAGACCTTGCAGGTGGCAGGCTGGGTGGAGAACATCCGTGACCACGGCGGCGTATCTTTTATCGATCTGCGGGATATGTACGGTGTATTACAGGTGGTCATCCGTAAGCCGGAGCTTTTAAAGGGCATCACCAAGGAAATGTGCCTGTCCATTACCGGTCTCATGGAACACAGGGACGAAGAGACCTACAACCCGAAGATTCCTTCCGGCACCATCGAACTGGAAGCACACAAGATCGATGTGTTGGGAAGAGTATATAAACAGCTTCCTTTCGAGATCCAGACGTCTAAAGAGATCCGGGAAGATGTGAGATTAAAATATCGTTATCTTGACCTTAGAAATGCAAAAGTAAAGGATAACATTGTATTTCGTTCCAAGGTGATCAGTTATCTGCGTCAGAAGATGACAGACATGGGATTTTTGGAGATCCAGACTCCGATCCTGTGTGCTTCTTCTCCCGAGGGCGCCAGAGACTATATTGTTCCCAGCAGAAAATTTAAAGGAAAATTCTATGCGCTGCCCCAGGCACCGCAGCAGTATAAGCAGCTGCTCATGGCTTCCGGCTTCGATAAGTATTTCCAGATCGCTCCCTGCTTCCGTGATGAGGATGCCAGAGCAGACAGATCTCCCGGAGAGTTCTATCAGCTGGACTTCGAGATGAGCTTCGTGACCCAGGAGGATGTCTTCAAGGTAGGCGAGGAAGTATTGCATGATACCTTTGTAAAGTTTGCTCCCGAAGGCAGCAGGATCACCGAGACACCGTTCCCCATCATCAGTTACAAACAGGCAATGCTGGAGTTCGGCTGTGACAAGCCGGATCTGCGCAATCCTTTGAGAATTATGGATGTGACGGAGTTTTTCCAGAGATGTACGTTTAAACCTTTTATCGGCAGAACCGTCCGTGCCATCAAAGTACATGCGGAGATGTCCAAAGGCTTCCATGAGAAGCTGTTAAGCTTTGCGACTTCTCTTGGTATGGGTGGACTTGGTTATCTCGAAGTGGCAGAGGATATGAGCTACAAGGGACCCATCGATAAATTTATTCCCGGAGAGATGAAGGGAGAACTGGCAGAAATGGCAGGACTTTCTGCCGGAGATACCATCTTCTTTATTGCGGACAAAGAGGATAAGGCGAACTACTATGCCGGTCATATCCGTACTGAGCTGGGCGAGAAGCTGGATCTGATCGAGAAGGATGCTTACCGTTTCTGCTATGTGAACGATTTCCCGATGTTTGAGCTGGATCCCGAGACGAAGCAGATCGGATTCACCCACAATCCGTTCTCTATGCCCCAGGGCGGTCTGGAAGCACTGAACACCATGGATCCGCTGGAGATCCTGGCTTATCAGTACGACATCGTATGCAACGGTGTGGAACTGTCCTCCGGTGCAGTACGTAACCATGACATCGAGATCATGAAAAAAACGTTCGCCATCGCAGGTTATGACGAAGAGACATTAAAGACCAAGTTTGGAGCACTGTATCAGGCGTTCCAGTTCGGAGCTCCCCCTCATGCGGGAATGGCTCCCGGCGTGGATCGTATGATCATGCTGCTTCGGAACGAGGATAACATCCGTGAGGTGATCGCTTTCCCCATGAACGGCAATGCACAGGATCTGATGTGCGGGGCTCCCGGCGAAGTGACGGAACAGCAGCTGCGTGAGGTACACATTAAAGTGAGAGATTAGTGCGGAAAGAACAGGAAAGGAATGGAAATTAGTATGGCGAACGTAATCAGTGACGAGACCATAGAATATGTAGGCATTCTGGCAAAACTTGAGCTTTCTGATGAAGAGAAGGAAGCGGCGAAAAAGGATATGGGCAGAATGCTGGACTATATCGACAAATTGAGTGAACTGGATACAACGGGAGTGGAACCTATGTCTCATGTATTCCCGGTTCAGAATGTCTTCCGTGAGGATGTGGTGACCAATGGGGATGAGAGTGAACAGACCCTGGCCAATGCACCCGGCGAGAAGGACAACATGTTTGTGGCACCAAAGACTTTTGACTAATGTCAAAAGTCCTCGGACTTTCGATTAGAAATCGGGTAGAATACCGCTTTATAATCTGGTTACAGCATTTAGGCGGTAATGGTTTTCCGTCAGACATTAAAAAAGGAGAATGGATATGGATATTTTATCCCTGACAGCAGTAGAGCTGGCTAAGGCGATCCGGGAAGGTAAGACTACGTCGGTGGAAGCCACGCAGGCCGTTCTGGATAAGATCGCAGCCAGCGAAGATACCTACCACTGCTATGTGACCGTGGAACGGGAAAAGGCTTTGAAACAGGCAGAGGAAGTTCAGAAAAAGATTGAAGCAGGCGAACTGACCGGGCCTCTGGCCGGGGTTCCCTTTGCTATCAAAGACAATATGTGCACCGAGGGAACCCTGACTACCTGCTCTTCTAAAATCTTAGAGAATTTTGTGCCGACCTTCAGTGCGGAAGCAGTGCTGAATCTGGAAAAGGCAGGCGCAGTGATCCTGGGCAAGACCAATATGGATGAGTTTGCCATGGGCAGCACCACGGAGACTTCTTATTACGGAGTGACAAAGAATCCCAGAAACCCGGAGCATGTGCCCGGTGGTTCCTCCGGCGGCTCTGCAGCGGCAGTGGCAGCGCAGGAATGCTTTGCAGCACTGGGTTCCGATACCGGCGGTTCCATTCGACAGCCCGCATCCTATTGCGGAGTCGTCGGCATGAAGCCCACCTATGGAACTGTATCCCGTTACGGACTGATTGCTTATGGTTCCTCTCTGGACCAGATCGGACCGCTGACGAAGGACGTGACGGACTGTGCCACCGTACTGGAGGCGATCACTTCCCACGATCCCAAAGACTCCACTTCCATGAAGCGGAAGGATACGGATTTTACCTCCGCACTGGTAGCGGATGTGAAGGGAATGAAGATTGGTATTCTCAGAGACTATTTCGGGGAAGGACTGGATCCTGAGGTCAGAGATGCGGTACTGGCAGCAGCGGAAGTATTGAAAGCACAGGGGGCAGAAGTGGAGGAGTTCGACTTAAGTCTGGTGGACTATGCGATTCCCACTTACTATACGATCGCGGCTGCAGAGGCCAGCTCCAACCTGGAACGTTTCGATGGTGTAAAATACGGTTACCGTGCGCAGGATGCGGAGGATCTGCACACCATGTACAAGAGAAGCCGTTCTCAGGGCTTTGGTCCCGAGGTAAAGCGTCGTATCATGCTGGGATCCTTTGTATTAAGCTCCGGTTATTATGATGCTTATTACCTGAAGGCACTCCGTGTGAAAGCATTGATCAAGAAGGCTTTTGACGAAGCTTTTGCAAAATACGATGTGATCTTAGGACCGGTGGCACCCACTACCGCACCGAAGCTGGGCAGTAGTCTGGCGGATCCCATCAAGATGTATTTGGGAGACATCTACACCATCTCCATCAACCTGGCGGGACTGCCCGGTATCAGCGTTCCCTGCGGTACGGATTCCCAAGGCCTGCCTATCGGCATGCAGCTGATCGGTGACTGCTTCAAAGAGAAGACACTAATCCGTGCAGCCTATACCTATGAGCAGAGGAGGTAAGCGACATGGCAAAACAATATGAAACAGTAATTGGTCTGGAAGTGCATGTAGAGCTTGCCACGAAGACGAAAATATTCTGCGGCTGTTCCACGGCGTTCGGCGGCAGACCCAACACCCACACCTGCCCGGTATGTACCGGTATGCCGGGATCTCTTCCCGTGCTGAATAAGCAGGTGGTAGAATATGCGATGGCAGTAGGCCTTGCGACGAATTGTACCATTACACAGTATTGCAAATTTGACAGAAAAAATTATTTCTATCCCGATAACCCTCAAAACTATCAGATCTCTCAGTTGTATCTGCCCATCTGCAGGAATGGCTCGGTTGAAATCGAGGTAGCGGGAGAGGACGGCAACGCTTACACGAAGCCGGTGCGTATCCACGAGATCCACATGGAGGAGGATGCCGGTAAACTGGTGCATGACGACTGGGAAGATTGCACACTGGTGGACTACAACCGCTCCGGTGTGCCTCTGATCGAGATCGTATCCGAGCCGGATATGCGCAGCGCGGAGGAGGTCATTGCCTATTTGGAAAAATTACGTCTGCTGATCCAGTATCTGGGAGCGTCCGACTGTAAGCTTCAGGAAGGCTCCATGCGTGCCGATGTCAATCTGTCCGTGAGAGAAGTGGGAGCGGAAAAGTTCGGAACCCGTACCGAGATGAAGAACCTGAATTCCTTCAAGGCCATCGCCAGAGCCATTCAGGGGGAGCGGGAACGACAGATCGATCTGCTGGAGGCCGGCAAAAAGGTCATTCAGGAGACCAGACGCTGGGATGATAATAAGGAATATTCCTACGCCATGCGTTCCAAGGAGGATGCACAGGATTATCGTTATTTTCCGGATCCCGACCTGGTACCGGTCTATATCAGCGATGAGTGGCTGGATAGCATCCGCAGCAGACAGCCGGAATTCCGCACCGAGAAGATGAAGCGTTACAAGGAAGAATACGATATTCCGGAATATGATATCGATATCATCACCGGCTCCAAGCATCTGGCAGATATCTTTGAAGCTTCCGTGGCACTGGGAAGCCAGCCCAAGAAGGTGTCCAACTGGCTGATGGTGGAGACTATGCGCCTGTTAAAAGAAAAAGAGATGGAGCCGGAGGACATCCGGTTCTCACCGGAGCATCTGAGCAGGCTGATCGCACTGGTAGACGGCAAAGTCATCAACTCTTCTGTAGCAAAAGAGGTATTCCAGGTGATGTTTGAGGAAGATGTAGATCCCGAACAGTATGTGGAGGAGAAGGGACTGAAGACCGTCAATGACGAAGGCGCATTGCGTAAAGTCGTGGAGGAAGTCATTGCCGCTAATTCCCAGTCTGTCGAGGATTACCACAACGGCAAGGAGAAAGCCATCGGCTTCCTGGTAGGCCAGACCATGAAGGCCATGAAAGGCAAGGCAGACCCCGCCAGCGTCAACCAGATGCTGAAGGAACTGCTGTAACTGGAAAGTTACGCGAGCAATGAGCCGCGCATAGGCATAGTGAAGACAGCGATGGGC